>QWCQ01000573.1_pt1 | contig 23155 bp, 23 predicted proteins | sample 1972701 | NCBI WGS metagenome assembly QWCQ01 (sample SAMN09866704, study PRJNA288562) | Human gut metagenome isolate pre4_stool, whole genome shotgun sequencing... | reverse complement strand
TTTGCCGCGAATTTCCGCGCAAATGAAGTTAACCTTCAAAGGAGAAATGCGCACGTATTTTGCAATTGCTCTTGCTTCCATTCGTTACTCCTCCTTACATTCTCGTGGTTTTTTCGCCGCCGCCGTGACCGCGGAAAGTGCGAGTCATGACGAATTCGCCGAGTTTGTGGCCGACCATATCTTCGGTGATGTAGATCGGTACGTGTTTTCTACCGTCGTGAACGGCGATGGTGTGGGACACCATTTCCGGGAAGATCGTCGAACGACGAGACCAAGTTTTTACCACTTCTTTTTTGTTTGCTTCGTTGAGGGCGTCAATTTTCTTCAACAGATGTTCATCTGCGAAAGGGCCCTTTTTAATGGATCTGGACATTGCTTCCTCCTCCCTTATTTCGTTCTACGACGAACGATGTAACGATCGCTCTTCTTGTTTTTCTTACGCGTCTTAAGACCCAGTGCCTTCTTGCCCCAGGGTGTCATCGGGGACGGACGACCGATGGGGGTACGACCTTCACCACCGCCGTGGGGGTGATCAACCGGGTTCATTGCGGAACCGCGGACGTGGGGACGAATACCTAAGTGGCGTTTCTTCCCGGCCTTACCTAAGTTAATCAGTTCGTGGCTGATGTTTCCGACGGTGCCGACGGTGGCGCGGCAGTTGACGCTGACGCGGCGGTATTCGCCGGAGGGCAGACGGAGTTGAGCCATCGTGCCTTCTTTTGCGGAAAGTTGTGCCGAGGTGCCGGCTGCACGAGCGATTTGGCCGCCCTTGCCGGGGGTCATTTCGATGTTGTGCACCGTGGTACCGACGGGAATGGCGTGCAAGGGAAGGGCGTTACCGATTTTAATGTCGGCATCTTCGCCGGATTCCACTTTGTCGCCGACCTTTAAGCCCTTCGGGGCTAAGATGTAGCGCTTTTCGCCGTCTGCGTAGTTTAACAGGGCGATGTAGGACGTACGGTTCGGGTCGTATTCGATTTGTGCGACCTTTGCGGGTACGCCGTCTTTGGAACGCTTGAAGTCGATGATTCTGTATTTTTTCGCAGCGCCGCCGCCTCTGTGGCGACTGGTGATGCGACCGTGTGCATTGCGGCCGGCCGATTTATTGAGGCTGACGACCAAGCTTTTTTCAGGTTTGCTTCTGGTAATTTCTTCGAAACTGGCGACGGTCATGCCTCTGCGGCCGTTCGTCGTCGGTTTATATCTTTTGATCTCCATGAATGTCCCTCCTTAGGCTTATTGCATGCTGTCGAAGAATTCAATCGGTTGGGAATCATCCGTTAAGGTGACGATGGCTTTCTTCCAGTTGGGACGCTTGCCTACATTCATGCCTTGACGTTTGACTTTGCCTGTCATGTTCATCGTGTTGACCTTGGCTACCTTGACGGAGAAGATCGCTTCGATGGCTTTTTTGATTTCCGATTTGTTGCTCGTCTTCGCTACTTCAAAGGTGTACTTGTTATTTTCCATGTCCATCATGGATTGTTCAGTAATGATAGGACGAATGATGATATCAAAGTTTTTCATTAGTTATACACCTCCACGATTTTGTCCAGCGCATCCTTGGTGAGGATCAGGGAGTCGTATTTTAAGATGTCGTAAACATTCATGGTGCCGACCGTAGAAACTTCTGCATTCGGAAGGTTTCTTGCACTTAATACGACGTTCTTGTCGCTATCTGCCGTGACGATCAATGCCTTTTTGGCGGCGCCCATGTTTTTAAGCGCTTCGCTTAATGCCTTGGTCTTGGGTGCTTCCAGCGCCAGTTGATCGACGACGATGAGTTCTTTTTCTTGAACCTTGGAAGTCAAAACGGATTTCATGGCCAAACGACGAACCTTTTTCGGGGTCGTGTAGCGGTAGCTTCTCGGCTTCGGTGCAAAGACGATGCCGCCGCCGCGCCATTGAGGCGAACGGATGGAGCCTTGTCTTGCACGGCCCGTACCCTTTTGTCTCCAGGGTTTCTTGCCGCCGCCGCGAACCTCTGCGCGAGTTTTGGCGGACTGTGTACCTTGACGTCTGTTGGCCAGAATATTCTTTACGACCAAATAGACGACGTGTTCGTTAATTTCTACATTAAAGATATCGTCGGAAAGTTCGATTTCTTCTAAGGACTTGCCGGCCATATCTATCATTTGGAACTTAGTCATTATTCGTGTCCTCCTCTCGCTTATTTACCGCTTTTAACCGTGGCACGAACGCGAACGAGTCCGTTTTTCGGTCCGGGAACGGCACCTTTAATTAAAAGGAAGTTGTTGTCGGCATCGACACGTACAACTTCGAGGTTTTGAACGGTGACACGTTCATTCCCCATGCGTCCCATCATGCGGTGGCCCTTCCATACGCGACCCGGGTAGGATGCAGCACCCATACCACCGGGCATTCTGTGGAATTTCGAGCCGTGGGTTTCACGACCGCGACCGAAGTTGTGGCGCTTAATGAGACCTGCGGTCCCTTTACCCTTGCTGGTACCGGTCACATCGACCTTGTCGCCTTCTTCGAAAACGGTGACGTTCAACTCGTCGCCGACGTTGAAGTCTTCGCCTTCAGCCAAGGGGAATTCGCGGAGCACCCGTTTGTATTCCACGCCGGCCTTGTCGAAGTGGCCCTTTAAGGGTTTGTTGACGCGTTTTTCTTTTACGGCGCCGGTGGCGACTTGAATCGCTTCGTAACCGTCGATGTCCGTGGTCTTTCTTTGAACGACCACTTGGGGTTCAACCGCCACGACGGTGACGGGAACTTGTACGCCTTCTTCGGTAAAGATTTGGGTCATGCCAATCTTTTTACCCAATGCATATTTCATAAAATACCTCCATTACAGCGGATTGCCTGGCAATCATATAGTCCGACAGCTTACAGTTTTATCTCGATATCTACACCTGCGGGCAGATTGAGTTTCATTAAAGAATCCACGGTCTTTTGGTTCGGGTTCATGATGTCGATTAAACGCTTGTGCGTTCTTTGTTCGAACTGTTCACGGGAATCCTTGTGTTTGTGTACGGAACGAAGAATGGTGATGATTTCTTTTTCCGTGGGCAAGGGTACCGGACCGGATACGTCGGCGCCGCTGGCTTTTGTCGCTTCGACAATTCTTTGAGCGGAGCTATCCAATAACTCGTGGTCATAAGCTTTCAAACGAATTCTGATTTTTTGTTTTACATTTGCAGACATTTAGTCCCTCCTAGTGCATTTTCCTCAACGATAAGGGAAGAGCGCCGATCAACTTAGCCGGGTGTTTTCTGTGCCCCGTAAAAAAAGTCGGGCGCTCCGTCGCCCAATTCTCGATTGGACATTCTCGACAATAATTCCCTTTTCCGCAAGCCTCCGATGCGAACACATCTTTGCGCCTGTTTCAAAGCCACCTATTGTGTCAACGCATGTCTCACGCATACCCTAGTATTATACATAAAAAAGAACCCGAAATCAAGGGATTTAGGCATTTTTCAGGGATTTTTGCGGACCGAAGCCCTTCATCCCGTGTATTTACTTTGGCAACTCAGCTATAATAACCGAAAATCCCCGCGATTGCAAGGCTTTTTTCAAAACTTTACCTAAGCGGGCGGCTTATCTTTTTTTCATTGCATCTCTCTGTGATAAAATACGAATGGAAAGGACGGTGTCTATGAAACTCTTAATTTTATTTGCAAGCCCCCGGCCTCGGGGAAACACGGCGCAGCTTCTGGAGAAAATCACGGAACGATTCGACGAATCTGTCGAGATCACCCGCTTCGATCTCTACGGCATGGATTTGAAAAGCTGCATCGCCTGCCGCCGCTGCCAAAAAGTGACCGACAGCTTCCACTGCGTGCACGACGACGACATGCAGGAAATTTTCGACGCGGCCCTCGAAAGCGATCTGATTCTTTTCGCCACGCCGATTTATTCCTTCTATTGTACACCGCCCATGAAAATTGTCATGGACCGTTTGGTCTACGGCATGTGCAAGTACTACGGCGAGACCATGGGCCCCTCCCTGTGGGCGGGAAAATCCATCGCTCTTCTCTCCACCTTCGGCTATCCGGAGGAAAAGGCCTCGGATCTGTTGGTCGAAGGGCTTCGGCGCTACGCGAAGCACAACAAATTAAATTTCCTCGGCGCCTACGGCGAGCGCCAACGCTCTTATAAGGAACCCTTTATGAACGGGGACGTCGAAAAAAGAGCCCGCGCCTTTGCCGAAAAGCTTATGGCCTTTGGCGAGACCTTAAATTAAACGGAAGGCATGACGTTTACCCTATCATCCAAAAAATCCCCTTTTCATCGCGGAAAAGGGGATTTTTGTTCGATGCTTTACAGTTCGATGCCGTCTAATTGTTTGCCTGCCATATTTGCGTAAGACAGGCTGACATTTTCCAAAGTGTAGATTTCGAAGACGTCGTCTTCCACGCTGTAACCGGCTTTCGCCAACATGGGCATGGCTTCCAGTGCAGCCTTTTTAGATTCCGAGGAAGTGATGAATTTCGCTTCGCCGGTGATGCGCAGGGTATTCATCTTACTGTCCAGGGCGCAGAATTCCGTTTTCGGATTGGCCTTCAATTGTTTGCACATTTTTTTGCGATTGTCCGTATAAAAAGCCAATTGGCCTTCAAATTCCATGACGAAACCAATGGGGCGAACGTGGGGTTGATCCCCGTCTGTGGTGGCTGCGTAAAATACTTTGGCGTTTTGTAAATATTCGATCACTTTCATTGCCAGTCTCCTTTTTTCTTTCAACTTCATCACGATTCTTCCTATTCTATACCCCATATGGCTTACGCCACGCAAAAAACGCCCGAGATCTCTCGAGCGTTTTTGTCTTTGGTTTATTTTCGGATGACGTAATCGTCGCCGTCCATGGCGATTTCCAAATGATCTCCGTCCATAATGTCTCCGGCAATGAGAGCGCGAGAGAGTTTGGTTTCGATGTGGTTTTGGATATAGCGCTTCACGGGCCGTGCACCATAGAGCACATTGTAGGCTTCCGACAAGATTTTTTCCTTGGCTTCGTCGGTGGCGGCGATGTGAATGTCTCTGTCTTCCAGGCGACCTTCGATTTCAGCGAGATCCGTATCGATGATCCTGACAATTTCTTCCTTCAACAGGGGCTTAAAGAGGACGATCTCATCCACCCGGTTTAAAAATTCCGGCCGGAAATGCTCTTTCATTTCCCTGTTTACGGCATCTTTCGCTTCCTCGGAGATGGTGCCGTCTTCCGTAACCCCTTCGATTAAGTCTTGAGAACCGATGTTGGAGGTCATGATGATGACCGTGTTTTTAAAGTCCACGGTGCGGCCTTGGTTGTCGGTGAGGCGACCGTCGTCCAACACTTGCAAGAGGATGTTGAAGACGTCGCGGTGGGCTTTTTCGATTTCGTCGAAGAGAATGACGGAATAGGGTTTTCTCCGAACGGCTTCGGTAAGTTGGCCGCCTTCGTCGTAGCCCACGTAGCCCGGAGGCGAACCGACCAGGCGGGAGACGCTGTGCTTTTCCATGTATTCGCTCATGTCGATGCGAATCATGTTCCGTTCGTCGTCGAAGAGGGCTTCGGTCAAGGCCTTAGCCGTTTCCGTTTTGCCTACGCCGGTGGGCCCTAAGAAGATAAAGCTTCCGATGGGGCGGTTTTGCGCCTTGAGCCCGGCCCGTGCGCGGAGCACGGCGTCGCTTACAGCTTTCGTGGCATCGGCCTGTCCCACGACACGCTTTTTCAGGATCTCGTCTAAGTGGAGGAGTTTTTCCCGCTCCGTTTCGGCGAGCTTTGCGACGGGAATGCCCGTCCACTTGCTCACCACTTCGGCGATTTCTTCTTCGGTGACTTCCTCTTTGATAAGTTTGCCGTCGCCTTTTTCTTTGCTTTGCTCTTGCTTCAACTGTTCTTCCAATTTCGGCAGTTCGCCGTATTTCAAGGCGGAGAGCTTTTCCAAATCGTAGTTGCGTTCCGCTTCTTCGATCTCGTGGCGCACGTGGTCGATGGCTTCTTTTATATTCTTTTCGCCTTCCAGCTCTTTCTTTTCCGTTTCCCAACGGGCGATGAGGGCGTCGTAATCGGCCTTTTCTTCGGCCAATTCTTCTTCCAAGGCGGCGAGACGCTTTTTCGACGCCTCGTCGGTTTCTTTCTTTAAGGCTTCCCGCTCGATTTCCAGTTGGAGGATGCGCCGGCGAATTTCGTCGATTTCCGTGGGCATGGACTCGATTTCCGTGCGCACCATGGCGCAGGCTTCGTCCATGAGATCGATGGCCTTGTCGGGCAAGAAGCGATCGGTAATGTAGCGATCGGAAAGCAGGGCCGATTGAATGACGGCCCCGTCGGAGATGCGAATGCCGTGATAGATTTCGTATTTTTCCTTCAGGCCGCGCAAAATGGAAATGGTATCTTCCACCGTGGGCTCTTGCACTTGCACTTTTTGGAAGCGCCGTTCGAGAGCCGGATCTTTTTCGATGTACTTGCGGTACTCGTCCAAGGTGGTGGCGCCGATGGTGTGGAGTTCGCCTCTGGCGAGCATGGGCTTTAAGAGATTGCCCGCGTCCATGGCCCCTTCGCTCTTTCCGGCACCGACGATGTTGTGAATTTCGTCGATGAACATGATGATTTCGCCTTCGGAGCTCTTCACTTCGTTTAACACGGCCTTCAGTCGCTCTTCAAATTCGCCGCGGTACTTGGCCCCGGCGATTAAGGCCCCCATGTCCAGGGAGAAGACGGTTTTGTTCTTCAGGCCGTCGGGGACATCGCCTGCGACGATCCGTTGGGCCAAGCCTTCGACGATGGCGGTTTTCCCGACGCCGGGCTCGCCGATTAACACGGGATTGTTTTTCGTGCGGCGGGAGAGGATGCGGATCACGTGGCGCACTTCGTCGTCACGGCCGATGACCGGATCCATTTTTCCCTTGGCCGCTTCCGCCGTTAAATCCCGGCCGAATTTATTCAAGGCCTCGTAGGTGTCTTCGGGATTGTCGCTGGTCACGTGTTGATTGCCGCGAATTTCTTTTAGGGCGCCCATAAAGCTGTCTTCGTCGATGCCGAATTCCTTAAAGATCCGCTTGTTGTTGACCCCGTCCCCTTTAATCATGGCGAGGTAGAGGTGTTCCACGCTGACGTAGCTGTCGCTTAAGCGTTTCGCTTCTTTCAGTGCATCGGTTAAGACGCCGTTCATGGCGCTTGAGAGGCGGGGGCTGGCGCCGGTTTGTTTCGAGAGGCGGCCGATTTCCCTGTCCAAGGCGTTTTCCACTTCCTTGGCGTCGACGCCCATGTAGCTTAATACACGGGGAATGAGGCCTTCGTTGTCGGATACCAAGGCCTTGTTCAAGTGGAGGACGTCTACCTCCGGGTTTCCGTATTCTTGTGCCAAATTTTGCGCGCTTTCCAACGCGGCCATGCTTTTTTGTGTAAATTTATCAATTTTCATATGGCACTCCTTTCGTGCTTATTATTTTTACTTTATTTTTTGTGTTTTTCACTTAATTGTTTGTAGAGCGCTTCTTCTTCCGCGCTTAAATTTTCCGGGTTCACGATCACGAAGCGAACGTAGGCGTCGCCGGTGTGGCCCTTTAAATCCTTCAGCCCTTTTTTGGCCAGGCGCAGCTTTTGGCCGCCCTTGGTCTTTTCGGGCACGGTAATGCGAAGCTTTCCGGCGGGGAGATCGCAGGTGATCTTGTCGCCGAAATAGGCTTGCCAGGGATAAATGGCCTGATCCACGACGAGGTCCAGACCGTGGATTTCCACGTCCTTCGGCGCCGTGACGTGAATCTTAAAGAGAATGTCGCCGTCGACGCCGAATTTATCGCCGCGCACCTTCAGCTTCTTTCCGTCGGTAATCCCCGCCGGTACTTTCACGGGAATGTCCACGGCCTTTCCGCCGATGGTCAGGCTCACTTGCCGGTTCACGCCGTTATAGGCATCGTCCATGGAGATGGTGAGATCGGTGCTGTATTGGGTGCGCTGCGGTTTGTGGCTACGCCGCGATCCGCCTTTGAGGTCGCCGAAAATATCCCCCATATTGAAGGTGGTGCTTCTGCGCTTCGAGCCCGAGCCTGCGCTCGCGCCGCCGAAGAACATATCGAAGAAATCGCTGAAATCGCCGCCCCCGCCGGTAGTATAGGTGTAGCCGTATTGAGACGGATCGAAATTCATGCCGCCGGAGAAATTGCCGGCACTGCCGAATTGATCGTAGGTCTGTTTCTTCTTCGGATCGGACAAAACTTCGTAGGCCTCGTTGATTTCCTTAAACTTTTCATGGGCCTTTTTGTCGTCGGGATGAAGGTCCGGGTGATATTGCTTCGCTAGTTTGCGGAAGGCTTTTTTTATCGTTTTTTGATCGGCGCTTTTATCCACGCCTAATGTCTTGTAATAATCTTTGTATTCCATAAATCACCTCAGTTGACTTTCTTTGACCTTGATTCCATTATAACACCTTCCCAAGGGAATGCAATAGGTTTTTTGACCTTGTTTGACTTTTCTTTTCATTCTCGCCTAAAACAAGAAAAGCCCGCATTCAGCAGGCTTCTTGAATTCATTTAAAAGCGTTCCGCGTGGGTCACAAAGGCATCGACAAAGCCTTGCAAAAAGTCTTCGGTGTCTTTAACCAATGCCCCTTCTTTGTCGAAGAGCTCGTGAACGGAGGCCAAATACACTTCCGGTTGTTGCAGAGGAATGAGGTCCACGAAGATCAGATTTTGACGCAAACTGAAATTCGCCGCCATGCCGCCGGATGAACCCACGCTGGCGCTTACGACGGCGGCGGGCTTTGTGCCCCATTTGCTCTTGCCGTAAGGGCGGCTCGCCACGTCGATGGCGTTTTTAATGGCCGGCGCGCAGAGGCGATTGTATTCCGGCGTAAAGAAAATGTAGCCGTCTTTTTCTTCCACTTCTTTTCGGAAACGGCCGTAGCTTTCCGGTTCGTTTTTCTCTTTTTCGTAGTCCTCGTTGTATAAGGGCAGATCGCCGATTTCGATAAATTCAGCCTCATAGCCTTCCGGGAACATGGCTTTCACTTTTTCTGCGACTTTTCTGTTCCAGGATTCTTTTCTGAGCGAGCCCACGATTAAACCGATTTTTTTCGTCATGGTAAACTCCTTTTCTATCTCAAAACTGTGCTTTTTTTATTTATATCCGAAAGAAAAGAAAGTTAAACATTACCGGTCCACGTAGCGCTTTAAGTCCCGTTCAATGTCCCGTTTCTTCATGGCTTCCCGCTTGTCGTGAAGCTTCTTGCCCTTGGCTTCGGCGATGGAAATCTTCACCCGGCCCCGCGTCAAGTGCACGTTCAGGGGCACGATGGTAAATCCTTCCTGCTCTGTGGCCTTGGCCAGTTGGGCGATTTCTTTTTTGTGCATGAGGAGCTTGCGCTTTCTCAAGGGATCCAAATTAAAGCGGTTGCCTTGTTCGTAGGGGGCCACGTGCATGCCTTCGATAAAAATCTCGCCACCTTCGATGGAGCAGTAGGCTTCTTTAATGGCCACGCTGCCCTTGCGAATGCTCTTTACCTCCGTCCCCTTCAAGGCGATGCCCGCCTCGTAGGTGGTTCCGATGTGGTATTCGTGAAAGGCTTTTTTGTTGTTGGCCAAATAGTCTCCGCCGGTATTCTTCTTTTTAGCCACGGGCGTCCTCCTCTAATTGAAAGTCGATGCGTCCCAAAATGGGATCGGCGCCGGCCACGACGATGCGCATGGGATCGCCCATGTGAATGGTTTTTTTCGTCCGCTCGCCGACGGCCACGTAGTGATCTTCGTCGAAGCGATAGAAATCGTCCATGGAGGCGTAGCCGATGAGGCCTTCCACCGTGTTGTCCAGTTCGCAGAAAATGCCGAAGGAAGTAATCCCCGACACTTTCGCGTCGAAGCTTTCCCCGATGTGATCGGCCATGTATTGGGCCATCTTCACATCCACCACCTTGCGCTCCGCTTCTTGGGCGATTTTTTCCGTCGCGGAAATGTGATCGGCGATGTCCGGGAAAGTTTTATTGTAGTGGTCGATGAGTTTCGTGTCCAGAACGTGGTTCAGATCCTGCTTAATGACCCGGTGGATGGTCAAATCCGCATAACGGCGAATGGGCGAAGTGAAGTGAGAATAATACTTGGCGGCGAGACCGAAGTGGCCGGCGAGTTCCTCGCTGTAGCGGGCCTTTTGCATGCTACGAAGGATCATGGTTTGAATCAATGCCTCTTCGTCTTTTCCCTTGCAGGCCAAGGTCAGCTTTTGAATGTCCTTGGGGTGGACGTCTTTGGTGAGATCCAAGTGGTAACCGAAGGGGCGAATCACTGCGTTTAACAGGGTGAGCTTTTCAGCATCCGGCTCTTCGTGGATGCGGTAGAGGAAGGGCAGTTTCTTTTTGTGGTAGGCCTCCGACACGGTTTCGTTGGCCAGGAGCATAAATTCCTCGATTAAATCGTTGGCATCACGGTGATCCACCAAGCCGATGTGGGTGGGGTGGCCGTCGGCGTCCAGCTCGATGGCCGGCTCTTTAAAGGAAAAGTCAATATTGCCCCGCTTATCCCGCATTTTTCGGCGATTTTTGGCGATGGTGTTTAAGATCGTAAGCTCTTCCGTGAGATCCTCCAGGGATTCGTGGACCTTGCCGTCTTCCAAAAAGTCGCTGACATTGGAGTAGATCAGGCGGCGATCGCTGTTGATCACCGTTTCGGCGATGTGGTAATTGTACACCTTTCCCTTGTCATCTAATTCAAAGATCACGCTTAAACAGAGGCGATCCACCCCTTCGTTCAGGGAGCAGATGCCGTTGGAGAGGGCCTTGGGGAGCATGGGAAGTACTTCGCTTAAAAGGTACACGCTGTTGCCCCGGTGCAGGGCTTCCCGGTCCAAGGGGCTGTTTGCCCGCACGTATTCCGCCACGTCGGCGATGTGCACGCCCACTTCCCAATGGCCGCCTTTCATGGGCCGCACGCTCAAAGCGTCGTCAAAGTCCTTGGAATCGGCGCCGTCGATGGTAAAGGTGGGCGCGTCGCGGAAATCTTCCCTGCCGGCCACGGCGGAAAGGCTCACTTTTTGGGGAATGGCGTCGGCCTCTTCGATGACGTCTCGCGGAAATTCCAGATCCAGGCCCATGGCGTAGGCGATGGAGAGGATGTCCACGTTTTTGTCGTCGGGATAGCCCAAGACTTCCACGATTTTCCCCTCGGCCTTTTTGTTGGGTTCCGGATACTTTTCAATATCCACCACGACTTTTTGGCCGTCTTCCGCGCCGTTTTTCCATTTTTTCGGAATGAAGATGTCGTCGGGAATTTTCTTGTCGTCGGGGGTGACGAAGCCGAAGCGCATGGCGTCGTCGAAAACGCCTACGATGCGGTGATTGGCTCGCTCCAACACGGCGACGACGCGGCCTTCATCGCCCTTGTCCGGATCCTTCGGGGGAATTTTTTCCACGAGGACCCGGTCCTTGTTCATGGCGGAGTTTACCTTGGTGCGGTGAATGTACAAATCCTCCATGTCCTCGTCGTCGGGAACGAAGAAGCCGAAGCCCTTGTCGTTGCCTTCGAAGGTGCCGGTCATGAGTCCGACGCGAAGGCTGGCGTGGTAATTTTTATCCTCGTCCCGGTAAAGGGTGCCGTCTTTTACCATATCCTTTAAAAGGCCCTTCATTTCCTTTTGCAGATTGTCGTTGACGTCCAGGGCGCGGAAAATTTCCCGCTTGCTCAATCCGTCGTTTTTTTCCAAAGCCTCCAGTACCCGGTCTCGAATAGTCATAATGCCTCCTTTGGCTTACAGTTTGCTACCGTAGGTGGTTTTCGTAAACAAATTGGATTCGTAGCTGTAAGTGGTGTCCTTGCGTTCCTTTGCGCGAATTTCGCCCAGTTCGATGACTCGATTCAACAGCTCGGCGAAGGGAATGCCCACAGGCTCCCACAAGTAAAAGCCCATGGATCCCGGCAGGGTGTTGATTTCATTGACCACCGGACCGGCTTCGGTGACGAGAAAGTCGATCCGCGCCGTGCCGCAGGCGTCGATGGCGGTAAAGGCGCTTTTCGCCAAGTCTTCGATTTTTTTCTTTAAGTCCTCGTCCACATCGGCCGGGCAGTTTCTCGCATTCTTCCCTTTGCTCGGGCCGGTCTTTTTGCCTCCGCCCACGTACTTGTCGTCGAAGCTCAAGAGATCCTTCCAGCCCACGGGCTCTTCCAGTGCCGAGGTAATTACATCGCCTGCGTAGCCCATGACGGCGCAGTTGATTTCCCGGGGATTTTCCGCCGCCTTTTCGACCAAGATCTTCCGGTCGTAGCTCGCGGCGAGATCCATGGCATCGTCAAGCGCTGCGGCTTCTTTTACCTTCGTAATGCCGATGGAGGAGCCGAGATTCACGGGCTTCACGAAAACGGGATAGCCCAGTTCGACGATGGCCTTTTTCACGTCGTCTTTTTCTTCGCGCCACTGGCGGCGATAAAAACATTTCCCTTCCATGACGGGAATATCATGGGCGCGGAAGACGTCTTTCATGATTTTTTTGTCCATGCCCACGGCGGCGGAGAGGGTGGAGCAGCCGATGTAGGGAATGTCCATGGTGTCGAAATAGCCTTGAATGGATCCGTCTTCGCCGAAGGTGCCGTGAAGGGCTACAAACACCATGTCCACGTCGGCGTAGACTTCTTCTTTCATGCCGCCTTTCGAAAAGAGGCCGCCTTTTTCCTCGACTTGTCTATAAAGTTTTCCGCCTCGACCTGCCTTAAAGTAGACCTCGTAGGCGTCATCGAAATTTCCCTCTTTAAAGGTTTTGAAATTCGACAGACTTTCCCCGCCTAAAAACTTGCCGTCCTTGGTGATGTAGACGGGCACAGCCTCGTATTTGGATTTATCTAAATTTTCGATCACTTGCATGCCGGTAATGACGCTGACTTCATGTTCCACACTGCGTCCGCCGAAAAATACAGCGATTGTTTTCATAATGCACGTTCTCCCTTCGTGGTAATTCTTTTTTTATTCTATCATAGACGGCGCGGGGAATAATAAAGATCCGTGAAGATTGCGTAAAAAAGATGCACAGAAAAAGCGGCCCGAAAGCCGCTTTCTATATTATTCGTCGTAGGAATCGGGAAGGTCGTTTTCGAAGAGCACCACGTCGCCCACTGCGGCCACATGGCCCAAGGAAGCCGTGGCCTCATCGAGATTTTTCGCCACGATCATCTTCTCTTCGCCAAAGCCCGCGTCCATGAGGCCCTTTTGAATGGGCACCGTGCGCTTTTTGCCCACGAGAATGGCCACGTCGCAGACCCCTGCGATTTCCTTGCCCAGTTTGTAATTCTCTTCCTCTTCCATATCGCCGAGTTCCACCATGCCCGGGGTGACGATGATCTTCTTGCCCTTTTCGAATTGACCGAGCACATCCAGCGCCGCCCTTGCGCCCACGGGATTGGAATTAAAGGCGTCGTCGATGACGATGATCCCCGTGCCTCCGTCGACGATGTTCAGGCGGTGTTCCACCGGTTCCACTTTCTTAATGCCACGAGCCACGGCCTCCGGCTCCATGCCCAACACGTAGCCCACGCTTGCAGCGGCGAGAAGATTGGAAATATTATGCTTGCCCAAAAGCTTCGTTTCCGCCCTTACCTCGCCCTTGTCCTTAAAGCCCAAAGTAAAGGAGCTGCCCCGCTCGTGAACGGCGATGTCTTTCGCATAAACGTCCAGCTTGTCGATGGCTTCCATGCCGTAGCGAATGGTGCGTTTTTTCGTCTTGTCCGCCAAGGGCTTCACGTAGTCGTTGTCGTAATTAAAAATGGCGATGTCGTCCTCGGCCAAGGCTTCGATGAGCTCGTACTTGGTCTTTTGAATGTTTTCGATGGTCTTAAACAGATGCATGTGAGTGGGCCCGATGGCGGTAATGATCCCGATGGAGGGCTGTACCAGCTCCGCCACTTCGGCGATTTCCCCGGGCTCTTTGGCGCCGAGCTCGGCGAGGAAGATCTCGTCCTTTTCGTCCAATTCGTTGTTGATGACCTTGGAAAGGCCCATGGGCGTGTTGTACGAAGAAGGCGTGTTTTGCACGACAAAGGCCTCTTCAAGGACGGTGGAGGTGATAAATTTCGTGGAGGTCTTGCCGAAACTACCCGTAATGCCTACCACTTGCAGGCCCTTTTCCTTCAGATCCCGCACCTTTTTCTGCGCCGAATCGTAAAATCCCTGATTGATCTTCATTTCCCTGGGATAGTTAATACGGTTGGCGTAAATCAATAGGACGTATTGGTAATAGTAAATCCCCACACAAATAAGGGCAAAGACCACCGTCGCCAAGGTAGGCGATGCGCCGTAGGCGGCCACAGAGGCGAGAAGGGCCACGAGAAGGAGCAGGCGATTCAATAAGCGGTGCACATTAAAGAGCCGCGTGGCCCGATCCGTCATCACCAGAGGCGTCTTTTCCGAGGTGGGTGCGTAGCGAAACGCTTTAATCTTGTCGCCGTTTGCGCGAATCCACGCCTTGTATTCCCCTTCGTTGTAGCCTTCCAACTGAAGCATGTGCAAGGGATAGAGGGCCCGCTCGTTAAACACCTTGTAGAGCGCGAAGCTCAAAGCCAGATATATGGCCAAAAAGATCACAAAAGAAACTGAATGATACATAGAGACTCCTTATAAAAATGAACGCAACACGGCGTCGAATTGGCCGTAGGCGTCGAGGTAACTGAAGTGGCCGCCTTTCAGGACCACGAGGCCCGCTTCGGGGATTTTTGCTTCAAACACCTTCGCCATGGATAGGGGCGTGGCGTCGTCTTCGTCGCCCCAAATTAACAGGGTATCCGCCTGAATCCGCGGGAAATACTCTTCCGTAGACTCGTTCACCACCTTCACGAAAACCTTGCGCATAATTCCGTCCGCCGCCTTGTAATCGTCGGAGCCGAATTTCTTGTAAAAGCGCGCCATGGCCTTCTCCGTGTCCTGCCAAAAAAACAGCAGTTTGTAGAGCTTTTTCAAAAATTTAAAGGTGTAAACCTTCCTATAATAAGTAAAAGACCGCTTGGGCAACACGCCGGAGGCGTCCACCAAAACCAGCTTGTCCACCTTTTCGGGATAGAGGGCGGCGAAGACGGTCAATGTCTTTCCGCCGAAGGAATGGCCGATGCAGGTGGCCCGGGCGATACCGTAGTAATCGTAGATCTTCCTCAAAAGATCCACGTAATCGTCGCCGCCGATGACCGCATCGGGTTCGTCACTGTCCCCGTGGCCCAAGCTATCGTAGGCAATGACACGGTAGCGATCCTTCAGACTGCTCACAATGGGCATGACCGATTCGATGTTTGCGCCCCAACCATGCAAGACAAAGGCCACATCATCTCCCGTCTTTGTGTCGTAAACGGCAATCTTTTTCCCGTCGATACGAATAAATTCTTTCTCCATGGCTTCCCCCTTAAAAATTGATTATACCATAGGAGCCGCCGCGGGCCGAGGCCGACGACGCATTTTTATAAAATTGAGGCTATGGAAACCCTTTGCTTAATACATATTGTATACAGTAGTGAAAATTGTAGACATTGTTTTTTCCTGATGTTATGATTGTATTCAAAGAATGTCTTTAAAGGAGGTTAGAGAATGGAATTTTTATCTTTAAAGGACCACGTTTATAATTTTATTGCCGAACAAATCCGTCTCGGCAAACTTAATTCCAATGAAAAAGTTAATGAACAAGACATCTGCCAGCAATTAAACATCTCCCGTACGCCGGTTCGCGAAGCGTTAATTCAATTGGCCGCGGACGGCTTTTTGGATTCCGCTCCCCGCAGAGGCTTTCGGGTAAAGCCCCTCACGAAAAAAGAAAGCGAAGATATCTACCGCATTCTCGCACCTTTAGACGCCTTGGCTGCGGAACTCGCCGCCAACTATTTAACCCCGGAAGATTTAAAATCCATGGAGGATTTAGTTGAGCTCATGGACTTTCACATCGACCGCTTCCAATTCGACGAGTACTTCATTTTGCAAGAGCGCTTCCACGATATCTACATCGAAAAGTCCCACAACGAAACCTTGATTAACACCATCGACCGCCTCCAACGGCGTTTCATTCGCCAAGGCCACGACATGGGCAGCAACGAAGCGTTTCAAAAGCTTTTGCACGACACCAATCAACAACACTCCCACATTACGGATCTTTTCAGAGAAAACAAAATTGAAGAGCTGGAAAATTTCCTCGCCCACACCCATTGGACCTATCACTTTTCCGAAGTGGGTCAGACAGCCACAGACGACTAAGCAAAATACAGGGCGAGTCCCTGTATTTTTTATTTGGAGGATGACATGACCATTTACATGAATACCATCGCCTACGATTCGCCGGCCCACGAGGCGGCCATCGCCCTGAGAAAACACATCCTATTTAATCCCTACGACGAAGCCTTCGACGAGGCACGAAAAACCTGGGACCGGGACAAGATTCTCTACGGCCTTTTCGACGACGACCATTTAATCGGCGCCATGGTCACGAAAACGACAGAAGAAGGCCTCCATGTGGAGGAAGTCCTCGTGGCCTACGACAAACAGCGCCAAGGCCTGGGCAAACAAATGCTGGCCTTTTTGGAAACCCGCATGGAAAAAGATCAGGTCCTCACCGCCGAAGGGCCCCTTTCCTCCCGCGCCTTCTACGAAGCCTGCGGATTCACACCGAAGTCCAAATACCACGGACCGAAAGACCGCATGCGTTTGGATTTCGAAAAAAAGGTGACGGGAAAGACGAAAAATCCCATTCCTCTTTTCGAGCACCGCCAAAACTTGCCCCTTATGTATTTCACCATGGGCACGAAAGATTTCGAATTGATTCCCGTGATCCGCAACCACTTCCCCAAGGAGCATCTTTTCGTCGTGGATCTTTTAAGAGACGACGCCCCTTGGCTTGATTTTGCCAAGGAAACCAAGCGCCGCACGGGGAAATACACCTTTATCGCCCCGTCCCTCTACGGCAACCGCGCCTTTCGTCCTTTAGACGACTTCAATCTTCCGGCGAAATGCGCCGCCGAAGCTGATCGCCTGAGCAAGAGCAAAACCGCTCTTTTAATCGGCACGGCCGATGAATTTTCCGCCAACGCCTATCGGGCGGCCTTCGATTCACAAAACGCTTCCCTCTCCACGGCGGAAATGGTTCTGGAAGCGGAGGATTTGCGCAGTGCCCACCATTTGGATGCGGATTTCTACAACCGCTTCGCCGAAAAAATCGACACCTTAAAAGAAAATCCCTTCGACACCCTGGCCGTGGTGGACGTGCCCTTCTCCACTCAGGCCGACGCCATGGAAAAGTTTTTGGAGGAAACCCTCGCGAGAAAGCTCGCAAAAATCGACGTCTTCGATCTATTCGTCACCGGGCTTCGTCGAGACCTGCTCGAGAAAAACTACTTGCGTCACGATGCAACCGAAGGCCAATTACGCATCTTTTCCGAAACGCCGGATCGAGCGCGGGCGGAACTGGCGCGCGTCCATCCCGCGGAAATGAGCGCAAAGGTGGAAACCATTCGATGATTCTTTTGATTCTCGCCGATCTGGATAACGCCATCGCAAAAGACGGCAAGCAGATCACTTTTATTCCGGAAGATTTGGCCCGCTTCAAGGCCCGCACCACAGGCCAGGTGATTCTTATGGGCAGAAAGACTTTGGAAAATGCGGGAAAGCTCCCCCATCGCATCACCGGCGTCATGACGCGGAAAAATCTCCCCGACGAAGAGGATCTCTTCTACTTTTCCTCGGAAGAAGAGCTGGACGAAAAACTCAAGGCCTACGGCGACAGAAAAATCTATCTCGTCGGCGGCGCGGGAATTATTCAGGCCCTCTTTCACCGCATCGAGGAAGCCTACATTACGCGGGTCAACTACCGCTCCGGCGGCGATGTGAAAATCCCCTCATTAGAGGATGATTTCGACTTGGTGGAGACAACCCCCATCACGCATAAGGCCACGGAAGAACATTGGATACGGAAAAAATAAACACAAGAAAGGCAGAGAACGTCATCGTTCCCTGCCTCTTTTTATTCCTCCTTCTTTTTTCTATCTACGATCCCGCTTAGAAGCAGAAGCACAGCGAGAAACGAAAACCTATAAATCGCGCACCCGATCAACTAAGGTCTTTTTGCTTTTGCTTTCGTAATAAGCCAACACAAAAACCACCCCGATTAAGGCGTTTACGCCATGCACAAGGAATAATGGCCACCACGTACTCTGAACGTCAAGCCACATCGCCTGCTTCATCGCACGTTTTAGTAGAGAATTGCCCACACAGGCCATGAAGAAAGATGCCGCAAAAAAGCTACAAACAGAATAGATAGCGGTCTTCGCCGCCAAATAGACCTTGAGCTTTTTTCGGGTCATTCCTACGGCTTCCAAAATCGCCAAATCACGCCGGCTTTTCAGTACCTCTGTGGCAATGATGTTGATGAAATTTAAGACGGAGATGAGGAAAAGAACGAAAGCAAGACTGTAACCGGCAAGCTCTATTAAATGCTTCGTGTCTTCAAATGACTTTTCTTGCTTCGCTCTGGAATCGTAAGAAAAATCCGCTTTCTTCTCCATTTTATCCAATGCGTCGTCAAAGTCTTTTTTCGACTGCTTCTCAATGTCAAATCCGTAAGACATCAAACTTGAATTCTTCATCCATGCCTTATAGCTTTTTGGAGAGATGTATAAATAAACGCGATCACGCGCGGGATTCGTTTCACTCACGGGGAGATCCTTCTCTTTCCCCACTTCCATGAAATAACGTAACCCGTTGGAAAAGTTATAGGGAATTTTTCCCATAACCGTTAATATCCTCTCTTCACCCTTTACCGTCACATAGATTTTTTCTCCAACGGAAAAGGACCTTCCGCCGCCTTGTTCGATCCCGAGAATAACGCCGTCTCCCTCATTCCAGCTTTTTTCATCGAAGCGGCCTTCCAAAAAGGACTGTTTTTTCACTAAATACGGATCCATGCCGAAGAGTACGGAAAAAACAGTTTCTCCCTTTATTTTTACCTCCGGATAGGCGCTCTCGTAACCTGCCCCATAAATACCTCCGCCGCCGACAAATCCGGGCAGTTCCTCTATTTTCTTGCAATACTCCGGGTCCAAAGCTGCGTCCATACCAAGATACTCGTACCGAAAATAGGCGGGGCTCGCCACATTGTAGTCGGTCGTAATCGTATCGGAGAGGCCTTTTTTTATGTCCATATTTGTCGTATAGGTCAACACAGATGTTAAGATGATCGACGCCAATGCCATGGACAATACCACAGATGTAAATCGTCCTTTTCTATGAAAGACTTCTCGAACAGCCAAACGTCCGAGCGAAAAACTGCGTCGGTTTTTATAATTTCCCACGACCGTATCAGTATACTGCGCCCCGTGAATCGGAGGAACTTTCTCCGCCAAACGCGCCGGTCTAAAGATGGAGAGATATACAGTACACACAGTGACGACGGCGGAAACAATGCCCACGCCTGCGAAAAACGCAACATCGGGTCGAACATTCGCCAGCATCGCATTTTGTTCAAAGAGGCGATTTAAAATCATCGCACTGATTGCAAATCCCCCGACTTCACCGACGACCGTCGCGGGCAAATCAACCATCAAGCCTTGGAAATATAAGAGTTGCCTCGTCTGCTTTTTCGTCATTCCCAAGGTTTTTAACAAACCGATCAGGCGCACGTCTTCAGCAACGGATAACTCAAATACCGTGTGGATAATGAGATAGGCGGATAGAAAAATCAAAAACACCATGGCAAGCGCAGGCAGAAAAATCGTGTAGTCAAAATTTTCATCGTTTGAAAAATAGGCGAAATTGACGCCTAAACGCAGAGTCTTTTCTTCCGCCGATGCGGGACTTTGAGGGGTCGCATAGCTGGCATCCTTGGCGATGGCACGCAATTGCCGTCTAATGCGCCAGGAATGCTTTAAGCGAACTTCCATTTCCTGATTTTTCGAAGGAACCCCTTGCTCGTCGGCGTAGGCTTTCGATACGTAGATTTGCCCGACACCCACATTGGAATCGACAGGACTTTTGTACGTTCCGGCGATGACAAAATCGTCGTTTTTTCGAGCCAATACTTCCGAAGAAGAACGATCGATCATATGATAGACAAGGTGGATTTTCTCTCCGATCTCCCCTTTGTATCCCATCTTCTCCACGGCTTGTTTTTCTACAACGATTTCGTTCTTTTTCCTCGGAAAATGGCCGTTCATGTCCTCCATAAGCATCCACTGAAAGCCCTTTTCATCCAAGTAACTTATTTCCAAAGGGATCTTCTCATCTTGCGAGACACCAATTAATTGCCTCACGGCGTAGTCGACGATACGCGAATCTCGAGCTAAGGTGCGAATGGCTTTGTCATCGACCTCTTTAAAGCTTCCATGACTTGTCGTGCCGATGGTGCGCATGGTTTGAATTTCCATGCTCTTCACGATGCCAAAAACGATGGAAAAAACAGCCGTAAATAGAAGGGCGCTTAAGGCAATGGATAGAAAGAGGACCCGTCTGCGCCCCGCATTTTCCCTAAGCCGACTCATCGCAATTTTTCTCAGCCACATCCGATTCTTTACCCGCATGGATTCACACCAACTTCCCGTCTGCGACGCGCAGGATTTTACCGGCTCGTTGCGCCACGTCGTCGTCATGGGTAATCATGACGATGGTATGCCCCATCTCGCGATTAATGCTCTGAAACAAAGCCACCACTTCCGCCGAGGACTTCGAATCTAAATTGCCGGTGGGCTCATCCGCCAAAATAAGCGCCGGTTTTCTCACCAATGCTCTAGCGATGGCCACCCGCTGCTGTTGGCCACCGGAAAGGGCATTGGGCATCTTGTCCAACTGTTCCTCCAAGCCCAAACGAGAAACAATCGCTTGCATATAATCCAACGCAGGCTTTTCGCCGTCTAAACCGAATGGCAAAAGGATGTTTTCATAAACCGTGAGCATGGGAAGTAAATTATATGCCTGAAAGACGAAGCCCACGTGTCTCCGCCTAAAAATCGTACGCTCATCCTCTTTTAATGCATAGAGATCCACCCCGTCGATGACTACCTTCCCATCCGTGGGCATATCCAGGCCGCCTATTAAGTGCAACAAGGTCGATTTTCCCGAACCCGATGCTCCAACTACGGCGACAAAATCGCCACTGTCAATTTGAAAGGACACATCGTCCAGCGCCTTCACGGTGACATTTTCTCCTTCGTAATACCTTTTTAAATTTTCGACAATTAACATAGCTTCACCTCCCTCTCAGTGTATCAAAGGGATCTTACAAAGGCTTTGCACACGCTCTTACGATTTTGTAAGAAGGGAAAAACTTAAAAAGGTATTGTCATTTGAAAACAAATACTGTTCTCTTTGCACAAGGCTTTCATCGAACCGCCTTCTTGCTCCACAATCTCCCGGGCAATAAACAGACCGAGCCCCAATCCCGGCTTACCAATGGCATTTTTTCCGCGATAAAAACGTGTAAACAGCACTGCCGGGTCCTCATCCGCCATCATTGCCTCATTTTCAACGCTCAAGTGATGGGATAACGTTGTGGGATAGAGGCTTATCCGCACCGAACTGCCCTCGGGCGCATATTTTACGGCATTCTCCACCAGATTGTGGATCGCTTCTTTCATCCATCGCGCATCCAATTCGACCTTTACCTTTTCCAAGGCAAGATCAAAGTCCACCCCTTTTTCCTCTGCCTGTACTTGAAGCCCCATACATACCTCGCGAATCATCGCATCCATACATACCGACTGTTTCTGCAATTTAATCATACCGCCTTCCAAGCGAGAAGATTTCATTAAATTATCTATTAAGAACTTCAGTTTATGTAATTCTTCATCCATCACGGACAGATATTGGCTTTCGACCTCTTTCTTCAGAAGCTGGTTATAGAGCATTAAATTGGCGAGCGGTGTCTTGGTCTGATGGGAAATATCGGCAATAAGCCTTTCGGTCTTTTCCTTTTCATCGGCGAGTTTTCTCTCCCGCACGTGATTGGCACGCAGATAAGCTGCAAGCTTGGACTGTGCCTTGGATCGTTCCTTTTCATCGAATGCAGGCGACTCTTCCGCGCCTTCCTCTAAATCCTCAATCCACCGAGAAAAAGCGCGAAACTCTCGCCGCACACGCCAATCGTCGAAAGCAAACCACGCGAGAAATAGAATTAAAATACAAATTAGAAAGACCATCGGTAACCTACTCCGAACACCGTTTCAATGGGTTCATGGGGTTTAAGTTTTCCTCGGAGACGACTTATATTGACTGCCAAGGTATTTCCGTCCACAAAATCCCCATCCATTCCCCAAACTTTATTCATCAACGCCTCTTTAGTAAGAATGCCGCCATCGGATGCGACGAGAAAATAGAGAATGCGCGCTTCGATGGGTGTAAGAACCAATACCTGCCCCTCATTGAGATAAACATGCTTCGAAAAATCGAAAGTGAACGGTCCTTTTTCAAATACCGCCTTCTTCATGCCTTCATCCTTATTTACCCAATGATTGATTTTCGCCTGTAAAATCCCCAGTGAAAAAGGCTTCGTCAAATAATCGTCGGCACCCAATTTTATCGCGGAAATTATATGCGTCTCCATGTCGATGGCAGATACGATAAGCACGGGCACTTGAGAGCGAAGGCGAATTTCTTTGAGAAAATCCAATCCATCCCCGTCAGGCAAATTCAAATCCAAAAGCACTAAATCTGCTCGATCCACCAGACTTCGCCCCTCTTCCAGCGTGGCGGCGGATAGAATCTCCCCCTCATCTGCCAGTGCAATGGCCAGTCCCTTATTTAAGTGTTTGTCGTCTTCTATTATTAAAATATTTTTCATTCACTCTCTCCTTATGCCCATATTATAGCAAATGCCTTTTCCGTCATCGGCTTTTTTTACGCTATTTATACACAAGAAAAGCCCCTATTCCGAAGAATAAGGGCTTTCAGACTGCAGACAAACTCCGAACAAAACTCGGGGTTTGTCTCTTTTTTATGTTGTCAATCCATTTTCTCCATAAATCAGTAAAAGAAGGGCCGCAGTCTCCCCTCTCCCGCTCTCTTCGATCCATCATCAGTGCCAGTTTTTTCATGTTCATGCATGCAAAGGTCAGCACCGCTTTTAGATCCATTTTCTTTCGTCCACGCTGGTTGGTGTAGCGAAGGCCATGGTATTCTTTCGCGCTGCCGAATTGCCGTTCGATGGTTTCTTTGCGTTGTTTGTATTCTGCTTTTCCTTGGGTGGTGTAGCGGTAGTCTTCCGCGACGTCCAGGGCGTCT
>QWCQ01000894.1_pt1 | contig 23159 bp, 20 predicted proteins | sample 1972701 | NCBI WGS metagenome assembly QWCQ01 (sample SAMN09866704, study PRJNA288562) | Human gut metagenome isolate pre4_stool, whole genome shotgun sequencing... | reverse complement strand
AAAGACTCATCACCCAATTCCGGACCAACGCCACTCTGAAGCCCTCCGAGCTGCTATCTATCAAGCTGTGAGCCCATTCCCCAAAAACGTCAGCCCTGGGCAGATGACCAGGGGTGACGCATTTGAGCCATAAAGCAAGGAAGCGATAATCCCTATCGCTGTGCAATCCCGTCGACTGATCCCCGCCCTGCTGCTACCGTCTGCCGATCCCGCAGGGGCGAAGCCCCGGAGGGATCATCGCTTTTTAGACCGGGTGTCGAGGCACGAAGTGCCGAAGACCCCGGGAAAGAAGACCTCGGGAAAGATATACGACCCCGCCAGGGTGTCGCACTTACCAGTTTGTCAATCAGTGCGACACCCTAGCGGGGTCGCGGGATCGTTTGCGATGTCTAATCCCCGGGTCGTCGGGGCTACGCCCCTCGACCCGGGTCTAAAAAGCGGGCACCCCTGTCGGGGTGCTTCGTTCCTCACTCTTCACGATGAGTTGGATGACTTATTTAAAGCTCAAATGCGTCACCCTTGGGCAGATGACGGGACAGGGGTACTCGACCAACAGTGACCCCTCAGACTAATACCGGTATTAGAAATAACAGATCTTCACCCGCTGACAGTCAGCATAGTGTGAGACTCTTTGTTTTGCTCTCTGGAGGACTCCGAGTCCGACCGCTCAGGATGGGGGATCCTGATGCATTTGTCCTCTCCCAATGCTCGGATAGAGCGCCTGAGGAGCACAAGTCGGACTCAGACGAGGGTACATGATTGCCTGGGTTAGAGAAAAGTGCTATCTTTGCACGCCGATTATTATCAAGAGGTCTGATGTCGAGAGCTATGGCTTATCCTCGCAGGGGGCTGCACGCCCACCACTGATTTGCAAAGAGAGACCGTTTTTCACAGGCCGGGCTCGCGAGACATCTACCGCTGGATATAACTCAATACTAATAAGTTACTAGTAAATGGATACTTTAAGTTATAAGACCATTTCTGCAAATAAGGCAACTGTCGAGGCTGAGTGGCTTCTCGTAGACGCCACCGGTCAGCCCATCGGACGACTCTGCAGTGAGATCGCCAAGTTGCTGAGAGGGAAGCACAAGCCTTCCTTCACACCGCACGTAGACTGCGGTGACAACGTCGTTGTCATCAATGCTGACAAGGCCATCATGACCGGCAAGAAGTGGACCGATCGCGTCTATGTGCGCTACACTCGCTTCCCCGGAGGACAGCGTCTCTCCTCTCCTAAGAGAGAGTTTGAGAAGGGTGGTGCAGACCGCCTCGTCCGTCGTATGGTAGCAGGGATGCTGCCAAAGAATCGCCTCGGCAAGACGCTGATCAATCACCTCTACATCTATGGAGGTGAGGAGCACGATAAGGCTGCTCAGAAGCCCCGTAAGATCGAATTCCCCAACCTGAAGTAAGAGAAATAGCATAGCATGGAAGTAATCAATGCACTCGGCAGAAGAAAGGCATCTGTCGCCCGTGTCTATCTCAAGGAGGGCAGCGGGAACATCACGATCAATAAGAAGGCTCTGGAGGAGTTCTTCCCCAATCCTTTCCTCATCCGCATCGTGAAGCAGCCTCTGGCTCTCCTCGGTGTAGAGGATCGCTACGACATCAATATCAACGTCAATGGCGGTGGCACCACCGGTCAGAGCGAGGCCTCTCGTCTCGGTATCGCTCGTGCTCTCGTCAAGGTCAATCCTGACGACAAGGCTGCGCTGCGTGCAGCCGGCTTCATGACTCGCGACGACCGTGTCGTAGAGCGTAAGAAGCCCGGTCAGCCCGGAGCTCGTCGTAAGTTCCAGTTCTCTAAGCGTTAACCTAATCGAGCAGTTCGCTGTAAGACTACGTTTAGCATCCAAGCTTGTGAGATGGGGCCCTGTCGCCCCCTACTGCGCAGGCTGATCTCTTAAGATAATCAAGAAGAAAGTAAACGATATATGTCACAAATAACGTTTGACCAATTGCTCGATGCAGGCGCACACTTCGGTCACCTTACCCGTAAGTGGAATCCTGCAATGGCTCCATACATCTTTATGGAGCAGAATGGCATCCATATCATCGATCTGCACAAGACCGTAGCTAAGATCGATGAGGCATGCGAGGCTCTCAAGAAGTTTGCCCAGGAGGGTAAGACTGTCCTCTTTGTCGCTACCAAGAGATCGGCTCAGGAGTCGGTAGCGAGGCTTTGCGGAGAGGCAGGTATCCCCTTCGTCACCGAGCGCTGGCTGGGTGGTATGCTGACCAACTTCCCCACCATCCGTAAGACGGTCTCCAAGATGGACCGCATCGACAGGATGAAGGGCGAGGGCGTCTTCGACAACCTCTCCAAGCGTGAGAAGCTGCAGATTGACCGTCAGCGTGAGAAGCTGGAGAAGAACTTCGGCTCCATTGCTTCCATGAAGACGCTCCCCAGCGCCATCTTCGTCATCGACTCCGTACGTGAGCACATCGCTGTCAAGGAGGCTCATCTGCTCGGTATCCCCGTCTTTGCTATCGCTGATACCAACGCTAATCCGCGCGACATCGACTTCCTGATCCCCGCCAACGACGACTCCCACGATGGCATCGAGCTGATCGTGGCTGCCGCTTGCGAGGCTATCAAGGAGGGCTCTCAGGAGCGCAAGATCCAGAATACGGACAACTCCGGTAAGGAGGGTGACTCCGAGGATGAGAGTGGCGAGGGTCGCGGCCGTCGTCGCCGTCGCTTCTCCGGTGTCCGTCGTGCCATGGAGGAGAGTGAGGAGCAGGAGGCTGACTCTTCCACTGAGGAGAGTGAGGCTGATAACGAGACCGAGACTTCGACTGAGGAGTAAGGCAATCGCTTATTACCCATTCCTCGTGAGGGTACGCCCACCGATGACTTCGGTCTATCGGTCATTATGACACTAAGGCCCTCTTGCTTCCATCGTAATAAGAGGGGACGCAAGAGGACCTTACTTTTTTATACCAGCTAATAATCATAACAACTAAACTACATACACTACTATGGATGTATCGATGAAGGACATCAAGGCACTGCGCGATCTTACCAATGCAGGCCTTGCTGACATTAAGAAGGCTCTCCAGGAGGCTGAGGGTGATCACGACAAGGCTGTCGAGATCCTCCGTAAGCGTGGTCAGGCTATCGCTGCCAAGCGCTCTGAGCGTACCGCTGAGCAGGGCTGCGTGCTTGCTAAGTACGAGGATGGCTTTGCTGCTATCGTCGCGCTGAAGTGTGAGACCGACTTCGTCTCTGCTACTGATGGATTCCGTGGCGTGACCGAGGGTATCCTCGACGTCGCCATGAAGCATAAGCCGAAGTCTCTCGAGGAGCTCCTCGCTCTCACGATGGAGAACGGTCACACGGTAGAGGCTGAGGTGACTCAGCAGTCCGGCGTCACGGGTGAGAAGGTCGAGCTCGGTCACTACGAGTACATCGAGGCACCTCATACCTATGGCTATATCCACGCCGGTAACATGCTCGCCGCGATCGCAGGATTCAATGTAGAGCCCTCTGAGAAGATGGCCAATGAGATCTGCATGCAGATCGCGTCGATGAATCCTGTCGCTATCATGCCTGAGGGCGTGACCGAGGAGATCAAGGAGCGTGAGCTCGAGATTGCTCGCGACAAGGCTCGTGAGCAGGGCAAGCCTGAGAACCTCCTCGATCGCATCGCCGAGGGATCTCTCAATAAGTACTACAAGGAGAATTGCCTCCTTATGCAGGAGTCCATCCTCGACAGCAAGAAGACTGTAGAGCAGATCCTGAAGTCTGAGAATAAGGAGCTCACTGTAGTCGACTTCAAGCGTGTCAATCTGAATAAGGACTAATCGTCCCTCCCGATAATTACTAATGGGGGCTGTATCGCACACTGCGGTACAGCCCCCATTGCAGTAGGTAAGATCTCAGATGATAGTAAGAGATTAGGGAGCAGCACCACATGTGGTGCTGCTCCCTAATCTTAGTGTCTTGGTTGGATGCTTACTTGCAGCCCTCGGGGACGATCAGTTGCTTGGGATCGTCCTCTGCGATGGACTTGTAGTAGCTCTGGCTGTAGCCGGGCTGGTCGGGGAAGACGATCATGCCGTTCTCGGTCTCGAAGTGCCCGTTCTTCTCCTTCTTGACATTACCATCGATATACTTGACGATGAGGTACTGAGCCAGCTCGCGGTAGCGATCGGTGGCACCATTGGCGCACTTGGCTGAGTACTGCGTCAGGTAGGCGACAGCGGCCTCACGACCCTCGCTCTTCTCGATCTCGAGGGCGCGTGCCTCCACGGCAGCCTGGTTATCGAAGAATCCCTTCTCCAGTTCCTGCTGTACCGGGCGGATGTCGCGGATCATGTAGTCGTACTTGCTGTAGCACATATTGGCAACCCAGTTATTGATCCAGAAGGCACTAGTCCAGGAGAACTCGGTCATGCTGCCATTGCCGACGCGGAAGGCGAGGGGAGTCTCTGTGATGCAGCCGTACATGGGAGAGAAGACGGTAGTATTGGCATCATCGCAGCCAAACCACAGTACCGGACCTACGAGGTCGGGCTTACTGCTGCGGAGCTGAGCCACGAGGACGAAGCCGGTCTGCTGGGTGGCGATGGCGCGCTCATTGAGATACTCCTTGCCGTCGACCGTGAAGTTCATCGGTCTCCAGCGGTAGGGGACGCCATAGGTAGCGCCTGCATCCTTTGTCATATCCATGGGGGTACCCTCGTAGTGATCGCGCATCATATTCTGCACGTCAGCGACAGAGAGCTTGCGATCAGGGACGACGTAGAGAGGCATCGGCTCGGCATCTGCCTTATAGCCCATCACGAGGTCGGTGTACTGGTCCATGCCCTTGTGGAAGCGATTGAAGTACGACCATACTCTCGCCTCGCAGCCTCGCAGCCCGCTGAAGGTGTAGGGATTGTAGACCTTCTGGAAGGAGAAGTCTGCATCCTTGCCCTTGAAGAGACCCTTCTGGCGGGCAAAGGAGATGACGTCCTTGGAGTAGAGCCAGTTCTCCTTATCCTTAAAGTTGATCTTCTGGATACGGGCCTGATTGGCGTGAGCGGTGATGGCGTTATCGGGGATGCGGGTGGCTACCCAGACGGCGCCCTTCTCGCCCTTACCCTTGCCGATCAGCTCCATAAGCCATACCTCATTCTTGTCAGCGATGGTGAAGGTCTCTCCGGTGCTGCAGTACCCGTGGTCACGGACGAGACCGGTCATGACGTCGATCGCCTCGCGGGCGCTCTTGGAGCGCTGTAGGGCTATGTAGATCAGGCTGCCGTAGTCGATGAGACCCTCGGTCCCCTCGAGCTGCTCCAGTCCGCCCCAGGTGGTCTCAGTGATGCAGACCTGGTGCTCATTCATATTCCCCACCACGTTGTAAGTGTGAGCGACCTGAGGGATCTGTCCCTTGTACTCGCCCGTGTCCCACACGTAGACATCCATCATGTGTCCCGGCTCCCAGTCACGGGCTGCCCAGTGATAGAGCTCTCCGTAGAGGGTGTGGCTGTCGGCTGCATAGCTGACGATGACACTCCCGTCGACAGAGGCATTCTTGCCGACAATGAGGTTGGTACATGCTTGGGAGCTCTGAGGAAGCAGGAGCGCTGAAGCGAGCACTGCACTCAGAGTCATACCCCACTGCAATAGTTTTTTCATAGGTTGCTTTGAGTAATTATGATTGAACAAATGATTGAACTTGATACCGCAATATAGTCATTTTCCGTCGAATTAGCGTCACATCGGCATACAGATCTGGGGACGACGACTTGAGCTTAGCAGCTAAGAAATGGTCACTCATGTCAGTTGCAATCCCGCTGACCGGTCGGCCTCTTGTTGCTCCTACCTACTGATCCCGCAAGGAATGGATCGCCCGAGGGATTACTCTACTTAATCGTGACATCAAGATACGAGGTCGCGAAGACAGCAGAAGACGCATTTTTCGTCAATAAGAGACACGGAGAGACTCTGAGAGACAACTCCTCCCGGCGGGGGTGATAAATTTGCACCGCTGAAGCTTCTGGATATGTGAGGTGATCGTCGTTCAGCCGGGATGATGGGGGGAACCTCTGCTTCCCCTGACACATGCATTCTACATCCTCTATCGGGAGTCTTGCGATACAGGAGATGACTTATAGGAGCGCACTTCGATTGGGCTTTGATCCAGAGGGAGCGCTTCGTTTCCGCAACTTCTCAATGAGCTGAATGTTTCTCTGTATCACTCAGTAACCCGCAAATGCGTCCATCGGCTTACAGGTCTATCTTCATCTCGATCCGTGTGCGATCATCCTGCTCGATGGTAAAGCTTGCGATGCTCGAGTCCGTATAGCTGACTCCCTTGTTAAGGCTCTCGCACGTGGGCGCGCCGAGGTGGGTTATCGACTGGATGGTGATGAGGTACAGTGTATTACGCACCACAGCATACCGCCCGATGGTCTCGAGGGAGGGTGCGACTTTATCGCTGAAGTGCCTGATCGGGATGCTGTAGAAGGCGATCCCCTGAGCGTAGATCTTAAGATCCTCGGAGTCGTATCCCTCGTCTTCGGGCTTATTAGCCAGTGGATCTCCCAGCTGTGGGGCAGTAGTCCCGGACTTAAGCGCTGTATTGAGCGCGAGACCGATCTCCAGGAGCTCCCTCTGATCGTCTGTGAGTGTGGGGTTCTGTGACTTATAGAGAGTGGCTGTTTCTGCATACTTACTGGCAAACTTTATCCAGTCGTAGTTCTTGCCCTTATAGGAGAACCAAGTCATTTGTGAGCTGGTGGTGTAAGAAGGCTCGCTGCTCGTGGGAGTCACCTGTACTTTCATGATCAGCCTTGTTACTGCCTGAGGGCAGAGGTCGCCGGGGGCAGTGGTGTTTTCCGGTACCACTATAGGCTTTGTGATCTCCTTATTAGAAGAGTTCGCCCTATAAAAGTAGGGATGGCTTACCTTTATATGGCTATAGCTGAAGCTTTCCCTGAACTGATCTCCAGTCCATGACTTGAGTCCTGAGTAGTTGTTGTCCATCGGGAAGGAGAGGCCGAGCTCCTTGTCCTCTGCTTTCTGAGGAAATAGCAGCAGGGTTTTATTCAGCACGTCAGGATAAAGCTGTACAAGATCCTCTGCGGTAACCTCCGACTCTCCCCGTTCCTTCCGGATATTCTCGTACTTTACGAGTATAGCGGCATCGGTCGCCTTGAGGGTAATGCTGCCAAGCTTCAGGGGGCTCGAGCCTATCGCCTTGAGGAGATCCTCCCTTGAGACCTTCGTCGGGTTGTCGATGTTTGTAGCCGAGCTGTATAGCTTGGTGGAGTACATTAGATCACTGCCATGAATTGTTTCGTTGGTAAAGTCTATGTCAAGCGGGCGCTTGAGCTCTTTGTAGTCCTTGCCGGGTGTCGTCGCACTAATGATCGCCTGGGAAGGTGTGGAGAAGAAGATGATGGTGTAGTCTGCCGGGGCTATCCCGCTAATGCCGGTGATGGATAGCAGCCCTCCGTTGCTCTCAGGATTGAGCAGATCGGCTCCCTCTCTGTCATCTTGGAATATTCTAATGTCTTTGTCAAAGGCATAAGCCACTTCTGTCGGTTTCCCCGACTCGTCCTGCTTGTACAGTACCACTCTGAGGCCGTTCATAGTCCAGAGCTGCCCCTTGTCCTCTATGAAGTTGTCGTCGGCCCTGAGTCGTGCGTCAGGTCGTTGGTGGGCGGCGACATTGAGGTTAAAGGAGATCGATGCCGTACCGGATGTGGCCGGATCGAGGTCGTCCAGCTCCTGTCGCGGGCTGCTGCATCCTACTGCGAGAAGTGTCAGGGAGGCGAGTAGGGTACTCTTTAGTCTCTTCATGAGTCGTTTGTTAGCTATTAGTTGTTGAGTATAATCTTATCGTGAGAGCTGTCCACAGTATATCCCTGTGAGGATAGGAAGTTAAGCGTGTACTTCCACTCCTTACGGCTAAGCGTGGGAAATAGTTGCTTCAGCTCGTCCCTCCTGATACCCTCCTCTCCGCGAGAGAGTATCTCCTCCGTGATGTCGTGGATAAGTCTGTAGGTCAGCTTCCCGGACTTGCAGTCATCGTCGCAACGGATGTAGTCTATCATCCGCGTGAGGCGATCGATCTCCCCTTGCAGCTGATGGTCGTAGATATATGAGGGGATCTTGACCTCCCTCCCCGGGAGACGCTGCCGGGTGTATACGATGTAGTCAGATCGCTGCCCCGGCACATAGTCGATCACGCCCCATCGGCGCATCTGGATCAGCATCCGATAGAGCTGCTCGGGGGGCAGTCCCAGCTTGGACTGGAGCATCGACTCATCGATAAAGGCGTACTCCGTAAAGATCCCCTCATAGCTCCGGAGCAGGAGCTCGACCAAGTCGTCATACTTCTCCTCCCCATCGGTAAAGAAGGTGTAGAGATCCTGTCGGTGTATGGTAAATATCAGCCGGCTCGCCATATGGTAGTCCTCCTTGTACTCTATATAGCCGGAGAGGCTGAGGATCTTGAGCGAGGCTCTGAGGACGTAGAGGGGACAGTGATACCGCTTGATAAAGTCGTAAGGCAGGAGCTCGTGGTACGATCCTGTACCCGACTCCACAGCTACCCGGAAGAAGTCTCCCAGCCAATTGTATATCTGTACAACGGTCTCAGGAGGCGGATAGTGCGACTTGATCAGCTTGGAGAGGTACTCCTCGTCCTCCTGTGGTGTATAGAGCAGCACGGCATAGGACTGCTTCCCATCCCTCCCGGCTCGCCCCGCCTCCTGGTAGTAGCTCTCGGGGCTAAATGGAGAGATTGGGTGGATCACCAGGCGAACATTATCCTTATCTATACCCATGCCGAAGGCTGTGGTGCAGACCATGATCCTCAACTCGTCGCTCTGCCAGGCGCTCTGTCGCTGCTGCTTGACGGCCGGATCCAGACCGGCGTGGAAGAAGTCTGCGCTGAAGCCTGCGTCCCGGAGCAACTCAGCATACCGCTCAGCCTGGCGCCGGGTACGGACGTAGACGAGACTGCTCCCCTCCACGCTGGAGAGGATATGGTCCGAGCGGACGCAATATTGAGATAGTCGGGTCTGAAGTCGTACCCCCACTGACTGATGCAGTGACACTCATCGACCACGATGAGAGAGATGTCCATCGCGCTCAGCCTGCGGAGGAAGAGCTCGTTTTGCAGTCGCTCGGGGGAGATGTAGAGGATCTTATAGTCTGAGGCATAGACGATATTGTCCAGCACCGCGAGCGTCTCGCCGCGGGTCATCCCGCTATAGAGCGCCTGCGCGTGGATCTGAAGCGATCTGAGCTTCTCGACCTGATCCCGCATCAGAGCGACGAGGGGCGTGATCACAAGTGTGATCCCATCGAGCATCAGCGCAGGTACCTGGAAGGTGATCGACTTTCCTCCTCCCGTCGGCATCAGCGCAAGAGTGTCGTGTCCCTCGAGGACCGACCTGATGACCTCCTCCTGCATGGGGCGAAAGGAGTCGTACCCCCAGACCTCCCTCAGTACCTCAAGAGGTGTCGACCGACTCAGATCCTTGCTCATGTGCCCTCCCGATCCTTACAGATCTGCGGTGTGGAGACGGATGTCTTTGATATTAAGCTGAGTATTGTGGTGCCCCTGCCTCGTGAATTCGTCTATGGTGTACGCCACGTCAAAGGTTGTATCCTGCTGGAGCATGGCAAGCTTGTCCGCCTGATTGTACGCCATAGCCTGCATGATAGGCATCTGATCGGGCATACTGAGGACGAGCTTGAGGTGTGACCCCTGGTAACCCGTGATACGGGGAGGGGTGACGCAGACCACACCGTAGGTGACGAAGATGGGCGGCTCATTGCCGTGACCAAAGGGGGCGAGCTTGAGCAACTGGCGTCTAAATTTCGGGGTGATCTCCCTGAGCTTCAGTTCCTCCTCGATATGGAGTACCGGGGTGAGGTCGTCCAGCGAGATCTCACGGTCTGCTATCTCGGTCACTTCCTTCATGAATCGGTGGAAGTTCTTCTTCTTGATCGTGAGACCGGACGCAAAGGGATGCCCGCCGAAGTTCTCCAGCAGGTCGGCGCACCGCTCGATCAGGGAGTAGATGTTGAAGCCGCGCACACTCCGAGCCGATCCCGAGATGGTCTGGCTGTCCGAGTCGGAGAGTACGATCGTGGGACGGTTGTACTTCTCGCTCAGACGGCTCGCCACTATCCCGATGACACCGCTGTGCCAGGAGGGATCATAGACCACGATCACCTTGTGTTGATCCATGTCCTTAAATCCCTCCACGATCTCATTCGCCTCCTGCGTGATCGACTGATCGATCTCCCGTCGCTGGGTATTGTACTTGTCGAGATTGACGCTCCGCTTGAGGGCGTCCTTCGGATTCTTGGAGAGAAGTAGCTCCACCGACTCTCGACCGTTTTGGATCCGACCGGAGGCATTGATCCGTGGTCCGATCTTGAAGATGATGTCCGATATGTCCAGTGTCTGATTGCTTATGCCGCTGACATTGATCAGCCCCTTGAGCCCCATGGTGGGGTGGCGATTGAGCTTCTTGAGTCCATAGTAGGCCAGGATCCGATTCTCGTCCCTCAGCTCCACCAGATCAGCGGCGCAGCTGACGGCCACCAGGTCGACGAGGTCGTAGAGACCCCTCTTGTCCGATCTATTGCTCATGGCAAAGGCCTGCATGAGCTTGAAGCCCACCCCGCATCCGGAGAGCTCCTTGAATGGGTATCCCGAGTCGGGAGCCTTAGGATTGAGCAGCGCGACGCAATTAGGTCGCTCGCGTCCAAGCAGGTGGTGGTCGCAGACGATCACGTCGATGCCCATCTCGGAAGCCTTCTCGATCATCAGTACCTCCTTCGTCCCGCAGTCGAGCGTGATCAGCAGGGTACAGCCGCTCTCCTTTGCGAAGTCCAGCGCCCTGTCGGAGATCCCGCTCCCCTCCGTGTAGCGGTCCGGTATGTAAAACTCGAGCAGCGGTGTGATCTGTCGCAGGTACTTGTATACCAGCGCCACGGCGGTCGTCCCGTCGACGTCATAGTCGCCGTAGATCAGTATCCGCTCCTTATTACCGATCGCCTGATTGATCCTCCGGACCGCTGCGTCCATATCCTTCATGAGGAAGGGGTCGTGCAGCTCGCTCAGCCTAGGCTCCAAGAAGTGCTCCGCCTCATCGACGCTCCTCACCCCCCGCTGCACCATAAGTGAGGTGATGGAGGTAAGGAGCTTATATTTTTGAGCCAAGAGAGATGCTATCTTCTTCTCTTCGTCGGATAGCTCTTTGACTTTCCAGTGATTGTACATGGGGATAAATATTTATTCCCAAATGTAATCATTTTTGTCCATCCATCCCTTGGGGCGTGAGTTAGTGGCAGGTGGAGGTACGTCAGAGTCTACTGTCGCCGGTCCCCACCATGATCCCGACCATCAGTAGGAGTCCGGACGCTGAATTCTATTACCGGTATTAGTCGAATCTAATACCGATAATAGTGTCGACTAATACCGGTAATAGTTTTGATTAATACCGATAGTAGTTTCGGGGCATCAACCAGGCGGTTCCGGTATGCGGTTTTTGGCTGTCGCCTTACGACCTGGATGTGGGGCTAAAGGCGGAACTCCTCGTACCCCTCCGGCATGTCGTAGATCGCGTTGCGGAGTATCTTGTAGCCCGCTTCTCTTCCATCTGGAGGAAAGTAGATCAGAAGGTAATCAAATCGGATATCCCTGTAGGTCAGACCTCTACCGCCATTCTTGTCGCAGAGGAAGGCCTTAGCTGCCTGGAGGATATTGAGCTGCTTCTTCGGAGGGATGAGCGACTCAAGGTCCCTAAGGGCTCCGAGGTTACTTCTTGCCTTTACCTCTATGAAGCAGAGTGTGGAGCCCTCCATAACGATCAGGTCCAGCTCCAGAGGACCGGACTGATAGTTCTGTGCGATGATGGTGTAGCCCTTTTTCCGCATCAGGTCGGCGCACATTAGCTCCACCGTATGACCATCGATCTTACGTCCGTCGTCCTGCATCATCGTGGTGGCTTATCCCTCTCTCTCGTAGTCCAGCAGTCTCCTCTTCTGCTCCACGCCCCATCGGTAGCCGCCGATGGAGTGATCCGCCGGCACTACCCGGTGGCAGGGGAGGAGGATCATGTACCTATTCTGCGACAGGAGTCGACCCACCGCTCGGGCATATCCGCCGGGTAGGGCATTGAGCCTACAGAGCTCGCCGTAGGTCAGCGTCTCTCCCCGTCGGATCCGGCAGAGGATGCTCCAGAAGTGTGGTGCCCACCCGGGGCCCTCCTGGTGGAGCGTGTATCTGCTCGGTAGCGGGGTGCAGTGCGACAGGGCATCCTGCAGATCGTCATAGAGGTGCGTCTCCTCGTGGAGAGTACCCGGTGCGGGGAGACAGGACCATAGGTCCAGTGTGACCGGGTCCATAAGCACCTGTACCGGACCTATCGGAGAGTCGAAGAGGTGTCTCTCACTCCTCGTAATCGACGCAGGCTCGGGAGACAAGGTAGGGCTTGATGTACTTACCCACGAGGGCGACATGATCCGGGTGGACGGCGTAGTCGTGGAGCTTCCGGAGGTCCTCACAGTGAGCGATGAGTGCGAGGTCGTACTTCTCCGCAGGATTGACATTAAGCTCTATGTGCAGGTCTACCAGCTCCTCGATGGAGTGGGGCAGTTGCTCAAAGTCTGCCTTCAGTGCGGCGAGGTGAGCCTTCTTTTCTTCTCCTGCCAGTTTCTCGTCGAGCTGGAAGAGGACAATATGAGTGATCATGATTTATTGGATGTTAGAGAATTGTATTTCATCAAGCTGCGAGTCCTTGTACCCCAGGAAGTAGAGGATGCCGTCCAGCCCGGTGGTGGTGATGGACTGCTTGGCACTCTCCTGCACCTTGGGCTTGGCGTGAAAGGCTATGCCCAGTCCCGCTGTGGAGAGCATCGGCAGGTCGTTTGCACCATCGCCGACAGCGACGGTCTGGCGGATGTCGACCTTCTCCAGCTGGGCGATGAGCTTCAGGAGCTCCGCCTTACGTTGTCCGTCGACCACCTCACCGACATATCGTCCGGTCAGCTTCCCGTCAGGACCGACCTCGAGGTCATTGGCATAGACGTAGTCGAGGTCAAAGAGGTCCTTGAGGTAATTACCGAAGTAGGTGAAGCCACCGCTGAGGATGGCGATCTTAAAGCCGACACGCTTGAGGATATGCATTGTCCGCTCGAGACCGTCCATTAGCGGGAGCTTGACGGCAATGTCATGCATGACACTTGCGTCCAGCCCCTTGAGAAGTGCCACTCGCTCCCTAAAGCTCTCTCGGAAGTCGATCTCTCCGCGCATGGCACGGGCGGTGATCTCCTTTACCTGATCCCCGACGCCTGCCCTATCGGCAAGCTCGTCGATCACCTCGGTCTTGATGAGCGTCGAGTCCATATCGAAGCAGATAAGGCGCCTCATCCGGCGGAACATGCTGTCCTGCTGGAAGGAGACGTCCATATGGTGCTCGTCCGATATGCGGATGATATGCCGCTGCATCGCCACCTGATCCTTGGGTGTCCCGCGGAGTGAGATCTCAATGCTGGCTCTCGGGTGCCGCTGATTCTCCACCAAGGGGATGCGCCCGGTCAAGCGATCCACGGAGTCGATATTCATCCCCTGATCCGCTACCTCCTTGGTGATCGCTGCCACCATATCGGCGGTGATGGTCTTGGCGAGGAGCGTGATGATGTACTTATTCTTCCCTTGATTGCCGACCCACTCCGAGTAGCTGTCGGGGTCGATGATGCGGAAGGTGACCGTCACGCCGAGATCATTGGCGCAGAAGAGCAGGTCCTTCAGCACATTTCCGCTGCCATGCGAGGCGACGGAGAAGAGGACGCCGAGGGTGAGGTGCTTATGGATGTCTACCTGTCCGATGTCGAGGATCGTCAGGTCGTGCTTTGCAAGAACGGTGGTGATGGCTGCAGTGACGCCCGGGCGATCGGTGCCATTGAAGACCGCCAGTAGGATTTCCTTCTGATCAGATGATTCCATGCTTTACAATAGTGTAGGCTCAATACTTGTCTTAGCAAAGATAGCAATTTGCCCGACTACTTGGACGAACTCCCTTGATCTGCAGACCGGAGGAGCATCTCATTTCTCTCGAGGCAGTGGGGAGCTCTCTGAAAGGGCACAAAAAAAAGGTCGATGTCTCCGTGGATGAGAGGCATCGACCCTTGCTTGCTATGTGAGTGTGTTACTTGCGCCGCTGGAGGCGGGCATCCACCTTTGCCGTCAGCACCTCGCGGAGTTGCTCGTCGGGGATGCGAACAAGTACATCGTGGACAAAGGCTGAGGTGAGCATATCGTGTGCCTCATCCTCGGGGATTCCCCTCTGCTCCATATAGAAAAGCGCTGCCTCGTCCAGCAGACCGGTTGCCAGTCCGTGAGCGCACTTGACATCGTCAGCATAGATCTCCAGCTGAGGCTTGGAGTACATCTTTGCCTCCTTGGAGAGCAGGAGATTTCGATTATGCTGCTCGGCGTCCGTTCGGATCGCACCCGGCTCCACGTAGATCATCCCGGAGAAGCTCCCTATGGAGCGATCCGAGAGAGTGTACTTGAAGAGTTCGTCCGTGTGCCCGTCTGTCTCACTGTGGAAGATATTGGACCAAATGTCGCAGAGGTTGTCGTCGCGCAGGATCGCCAGCCCGTCCATCTGCAGGTCGGCGTGCTTGCCGGCGAGGTCGATGAAGAGATTGATCCGCGTCCGCTCGGGGTGAGAGACGATCTCAGTCAGGGTCATGCGCGCATCCTCACCGATCCGGGCGTGGACGTTGTGGAGTAGGCGCGTCCCGTGAGTCTGCTCGATGTAGTCGTAGAGGTGCAGGTCAGCTCGGTCGTGCACGTAGATCTCGGTGGTGATGAGAGCAGCGGCCCCCTCCTCGGGGAGGTTGCGGTGCGACTGCATCATAGTCACCCGGCTCTCCTCATCGCAGATGATCAGTAGGTGTCGGGCGGAGAGACCGCGACCGAGGAGATAGATCAGCTCGAGCGGGACCTCCACCCGGCGGCGTGGCTCTACGTAGAGTACCATAGCCTCCTCAGCCAGCAGGTCGGTCAGTGAGGGAACAGCCCGATCTCTCAGGTCGTGCTGAGTGCCAAAGAGCTTGGCCGGCTCAGGATACAGCTCGGCAAAGCGACTTAGCGATCCGACATAGCAGCCCTCTATCTCTGTCCCCTCTGAGCAGAGGAGACGGCTGTCGTCAAGTAGTCGGTAGGGAGTCAGGTCGCTCTCCATTACGGGAGACTGACACAGCTCGGTGTCGTCAAAGATCCCTAAGTCAAAGTGGGCGTAGTGCTCCGGACCGTGCTTGGGAAGTGGCTTCTTACGAAGGAGCTCCCTCGCCTCCTGCCGACGACTTGCCATCAGAAGGGAGTCTGTGGAGACGCTGTCCGAGAGGGTAAGGAAGTGCTCGGTGAGTTGTTGTTGCTTAGACATCATAGCTCAGTCCTCCTTCTGCTCCTCTCTGAGCCAGTCGTAGCCCTTGTCCTCCAGCTCCAGTGCGAGCTCTGGACCACCTGTCCTGATGATCTCCCCATTCATCAGCACGTGGATGACATCGGGGCGGATATAGTCGAGCAGTCTCTGGTAGTGCGTGATGACGATGGCAGAGAAGTGGGGCGAGCGCATACTATTGACTCCCTCGGCAACCGTCCTTAGGGCATCAATGTCGAGACCTGAGTCTGTCTCGTCAAGGATCGCCAGTGAGGGCTCAAGGACCAGCATCTGGAAGATCTCATTGCGCTTCTTCTCTCCACCGGAGAAGCCCTGATTGACAAACCTCTTCATCAGGTCGGAGGGGAGCTTCACCTGCTTCTGCTTCTCCTTGAGGAGCTTGAGGAAGTCGGCAGCCTTCACCGGCTCCTTGCCCTCCTGCTTGCGCTTGGCATTGAGGGCGGCACGGAGGAAGGAGGTCATGCTGACGCCGGGGATCTCTACAGGGTACTGGAAGGACATCATCAGCCCTTTCTGTGCCCGGAGTGACGGACTCATCTCGAGGAGGTTCTCACCATTGAAGGTCACGCTCCCCTGTGTGGGCTCGTAAGGTGGCCGTCCCGTGAGGACGTTGGCGAGAGTGCTCTTACCCCCGCCATTGGGTCCCATAATGGCGTGTATCTCGCCATCGGGTATGTGGAGGTTGATCCCGCGTAGTATTTCTTTGTCGCCGATATTGGCGTGTAGGTTTTCTATATGTAACATAGTGTCGTATCTGTAGTAAGTGTCATTATCCCACGGAGCCCTCGAGGGAGATGGATAGGAGAGCCTTCGCCTCGATGGCAAACTCCATCGGGAGCTTCTCCATCACCTCCTGGGCGTAACCACCGACGATGAGCCCGATCGCCTCCTCCTCGGGGATACCCCTCTGCTGGCAGTAGAAGAGCTGGTCCTCGCTGATCTTGGAGGTCATCGCCTCATGCTCGATGATGGCTGTGTCATTGAGTATATCGGCGTAGGGGAAGGTGTGCGCTCCGCACTTGTCGCCTATGAGAAGGGAGTCGCACTGGGAGTAGTTGCGAGCATTCTCGGCATTCTTCCCCAGGTAGACCAGCCCGCGGTACGAGTTCTCGGAGTGACCGGCGGAGATACCCTTGGAGACGATGGTGCTGCGGGTGTTTCTCCCCGTGTGGATCATCTTGGTCCCGGTGTCTGCCATCTGGTGATTATTGGTGACGGCAACGGAGTAAAACTCGCCCACGGAGTTGTCGCCCTTGAGGATGCAGCTGGGGTACTTCCAGGTGATCGCCGATCCGGTCTCCACCTGAGTCCAGGAGACCTTTGACCCATTGCCTCGGCAGAGGGCCCGCTTGGTGACGAGATTGAAGACTCCGCCCTTGCCCTCCTTGTCACCGGGGTACCAGTTCTGCACCGTGGAGTACTTGACCTCGGCATTCTCCTCCGCCACGATCTCGACGATAGCAGCGTGGAGCTGGTTCTCGTCCCGCTGCGGGGCCGTGCAGCCCTCGAGGTAGGAGACGTAGGAGTCGTCCTCAGCGACAATCAGGGTGCGCTCAAATTGTCCCGTATTCAGTGCATTGATCCTGAAGTACGAGCTCAGCTCCATGGGGCAGCGGACGCCCTTGGGGATGTAGACAAAGGAGCCGTCGCCGAAGACAGCCGAATTGAGGGAGGCGAAGAAATTGTCTGTTGGGGGAACGACCGTCCCGAGGTACTTCCGCACCAAGTCGGGATGTTCTCGGACCGCCTCGCTGATGGGGCAGAAGATCACTCCCTTCTCCGCCAGTTGCTTGCGGAAGGTGGTGCGGACGGAGACCGAGTCCATAACCGCATCGACGGCATAGCCGGCAAGGATCTTCCGCTCCATGACCGGGACGCCAAGCTTCTCGAAGGTCTCTTCGAGCTTTGGGTCCATCGGCTCATCGGCAGACTTCTTTTGCTTCGGTCGGGCAAAGTAAATGATGTCCTGGAAGTCTATCTCCGGGAGCTTGACGTGCCCCCAAGTAGGTACTTTCATCCTAGACCAAGCACGGAAGGCCCTGAGACGGAAGTCCAGCAGCCAGTCCGGCTCGTGGCGCATCTCAGAGATGGTGCGCACGATATTCTCATCGATCCCCTTAGGCAAGTACTCCGTCTCGATGTCGGTGGTGAAGCCGTACTTGTACTCGTCTCTCTCGTCTAAGAGGTCGCTTATCTGTTCGTTATTCATAGAGTATATATAGTCCCTCCGGGGAGGGAAGGAAAAAAACAGCCACCTCCGTCAGAGATCAGTGACCTCTGCCGCGGGTGGCTCTAAGGGTGGGGTGGGGCTCAGTGCATCCCTAAGCGAGGGTGCAATTGGCTCGACCAGTTCATCTAAGAGTGGGTAGGCCTGAGAGCCTCGGATCCACTCCGTATCGGGATTGAGACTCAGAACCACTGCGCAGGCTATCCAGAGCATCACTCCCGTGAAGAGCGCATTGGTCAGTGCCCCGAGGAGGCTGTCAGGTAGTCCGAAGCGCCCGTAGGAGGAGCCGGTGATTAGATCCAGTAGCAGACGGCTGAGCCAGAGAGCCACCGCAAAGGTGATCACAATGGAGAGCACCGAGATCGATGGCGAAAAGGAGATCGCTGACCGTATCAGCCCGGTAAGATAAAGGGCAAGGACAAGGCTCAGACAGCGGAGGGCAGAGGCGAAAAATCCCAGACGCCACCCCGCAAAGAGCCCATTGAGCAATAGTAAGCCGACTGCGATATCAAACCACGGCATCTTGTGCTCTCCCTTGCTACTACTGTCGTATTACTCTAGCTTGCGCTTAACCGTAAATTCCTCGAAGGTCTCGATCTGATCTCCTGCCTGGATGTCATCGTAGTCCTTGATCGAGAGACCGCACTCCAGACCGGTGGTTACCTCCTTGACGTCGTCCTTGAAGCGCTTCAGACTCACCAGAGGTCCCGTATGGATCACGATGCCATCGCGGATCACGCGAGCCTTATTGTCACGCGACACCTTGCCATGCTCCACCATACATCCGGCGATGGTTCCCACCTTGGGGATGCGGAAGGCCTTGCGAACCTCGAGGGTCGCCGTGACCTGCTCCTTGATCTCCGGGGAGAGCATGCCCTCCATGGCGGACTTGACGTCCTCGATCGCATCATAGATAATCGAGTAGAAGCGGATCTCCACTCCCTCGTCCTCGGCAGCGCGCCTAGCGCCCTGAGCGGGACGTACCTGGAAGCCTACGATCAGTGCATCAGAGGCAGCTGCGAGGTCTACATCACTCTGGCTGATCGCTCCGACAGCGCTGTAGATCACGTTGACGCGGATCTCTTCCGTTGAGAGCTTAACCAGCGAGTCGGACAGCGCCTCGACGGATCCGTCCATATCTCCCTTGACGATGATATTGAGCTCCTGTACCTCGCCGTCCTTGATCTGTCGGCTGAAGGTCTCCAGGCTTGGGAGGTGCTGGGTACGCTCCTTCTGCTCACGCTGAAGCTGCTCGCGCTGACGGGCAATATCCCTTACGTCAGCCTCTGACTCGAGAGAGTTAAGGGTCTCACCGGCAGGCGTAGCACCATTGAGTCCAAGTACCTTGACCGGCATAGAGGGTCCGACGGACTCGACGGTCTCGCCGTACTCATCGTAGAGCGCCTTCACACGACCATAATTGGCTCCGGCGACAATGTAGTCCCCGTTGCGAAGTGTACCCTCCTGGATCAGAACCTTAGTGGTGTAGCCACGACCCTGCTCAAGTGTACTCTCAAGGACGGACCCCTTGGCGAGCTTATTCGGATTGGCCTTAAGCTCGAGGAGGTCAGCCTCTAAGAGAACCTTCTCCAGCAGGTCTTGTACACCGACCCCCTTCTTGGCGGAGATCTCCTGGCACTGATACTTACCTCCCCACTCCTCTACGAGATAATTCATGGCAGCGAGCTGCTCGCGTACCATATCGGGCTTGGCCCCCGGCTTATCCACCTTATTGATGGCAAAAACGATCGGCACACCGGCCAGCGAGGCGTGAGAGATAGCCTCCTTAGTCTGAGGCATGATACCGTCATCGGCTGCGATGACGATGATGACGATATCGGTCACCTTGGCTCCACGAGCACGCATGGCGGTAAAGGCCTCGTGACCGGGAGTATCGACGAAGGTGAGCTTGCGTCCTCCCTCGAGTGTTACTCTGTAGGCACCAATGTGCTGAGTAATACCACCCGCCTCACCGGAGATAACGTCGGACTTGCGGACGGCATCGAGGAGTGAGGTCTTACCGTGGTCAACGTGACCCATCACCGTCACTACAGGAGCGCGGGGCTCCAGATCCTCAGGCTTGTCCTCCTGAGTCTCGATCGCCTGCATAGCCTGGGCATCGACATACTCTGCCTCATAGCCATACTCGTCAAGGATAAGATCGATCTGATCCTTCTCCAGACGCTGGTTGATGGAGACCATAAGCCCGAGATTAAAGCAGTAGACGATGATGTCATTGACGGGGATGTCAAGCATCTTGGCGAGGTCGTTGACGGTGACGAACTCAGTCAGCTTGAGCTTCTTGCTCTCGCCCTCCTGTGCTCTCAGCAGCTCCTCAGCCTCCTCCTGACGAGCCTCGCGCTTCTCACGGCGATACTGTGCTGCGGTCTTGCCGGGGCGGTGACCACGTCCCTGCATGGCCGCCATAGTCTTCTTGATCTGCTTCTGGATATCCTCCTGAGTGATCTCCTGCTGCTCCTCTCGGCGACGGCTCTTGCGTCCCTTCTTAGGATTAGCGGCTGCGCCGGACTTATTGTTGCGGTTGTTTCCGGAGTTATTGTTGCTGCCCCGACCGTCCTTGTTTCGACGGTTGTTGCCATCCTTACCGGCCCCCTTACCACTATCCTGCTTAGCTTGCTTGTCGATGTCAACCTTATTCCCCTTGATCCGCTTGCGCTTGCGTCGCGAGGTCTGTGGATCTATCTTGGAGAGGTCGATCTTACCGACTACAGTGAGACCCATGTCATCGGTTGTGCCGAGGCGGTATACTCCCTCGTCCTCCTTGGTCTCATCGTTATCAGTTGCCGACTTCACTTCCTCCTTCTTGGGCTCTGATGGCTTCCGGGTCTCCTTATCCGGCTGAGGCTTCTTCTCCACCACCGGCTTCTCCTTCGCCTTCGGGGTCTCCGGCTTAGGCTGCTCTACCTTAGGCTTCTCGACCTTAGGGGTGGCAGGCTTCTTCGGTTCCTCGGCGGGCTTAGCGGGCTTAGGACTCTTGACCTCCGGTGCCGGTTTCTCCTTCGGCTTGTCGCTCTTGGACGAGACAGGGATCACGCGCCCCTTCTCGTCGAGCTGGAGGTGCCCCTTGACAAACGAGGGCTGAGACTTGGAGGCAGGCTCTGGCTCGCTTGCCGGCTCTGCCTTGGTCACCTCCGGTTCCGGCTGCTTTGTTGGCTCGGCGGGCGTGCTTGCCTTGGGAGACTTAGAGAGATAGCTCTCGGTGAGTCGCTTCTTATCGTCCGCACTCAGATCGCTACCGTACTCCTCCAGGACAGTCTTCAGCTCAGCCGTAGTCAGCTTAGTATTGGGACTCTTGTAGTCCCCATTGGGGTTTTTCTTGCTCAGGAAGGTGCTGAGCGTGCTTACTCCAACGTTTAAGTCTCGTGCGACCTTATTTATTTTGATTGCGGGCATATATTTCTCTCTAGTCTCGGTGTCTATTCTTATTCTTGGCAGAAGTGTGAGGTCAGTCTCCCTCCCAGGTGCTTACTCCTCAGTGGTGCTCTCCTCATCCTCGCTCTCGGGAGTAGAGGAAAGTGTCTCTGCCGCCTCGGGCTGTGGCTCCATAGGGAGCTGACGGAAGCGCGGATCCCTCTCCGGCAGGTCGGGGAACTCGTCCTCGGGCAGCTCGCTGTCGTCAAACTCAGCCATCAGCACCTGCAGGATATAGTCGATCGTCTTCTCCTCCAGATCAGTAGCGCGGATCAGATCCTCTCTACTGTGGCGAAGGACGCTCTTGGCGGTGTCGCAGCCAATGGATACAAGTAGGTCAATGATCCAGGGATCGATCTCGTCATCAAACTCGGAGAGGAAAAGATCCTCCTCATCCAGCCCCTGTGTCTCATCTCTGTATATATCGATCTCGTAGCCGGTCAGCATCATGGCCAGCTTGATATTAAAGCCACTGCGACCGACAGCGTTACGGATCTCCTCCTGTGCCAGATAGACGTCTGCGTGCTTCTCCTCAGGATTGATCCGGACATCGGCATTCTGTGCCGGGCTAAGTGCGCGCTGTATCAGCAGCTGGTCGTTGTCCGTGTACTGGAGTACGTCGATGCTCTCATTGCGAAGCTCGGACACTACTCCGCGGATACGGGAACCGCGTACGCCCACCACTGCTCCTACAGGGTCGATGCGCGTGTCGACACTCTCGACAGCCACCTTGGCACGATCACCGGGGATGCGGGCGACGCGCTTGATCATCACGAGACCATCCTGGATCTCAGGCACCTCGCGAGCAAAGAGTCGAGCGAGGAAGTCATTGCTGGTACGGCTGAGGATGATCTTAGGATTGTTATTATTATAGTCCACGCGCTCGATACAGGCGGTGACATGGTCACCCTTCTGGAAGCGGTCTCTCGGGATCATCAGCGATCGGGGCATGATCAGCTCATTGCCATCGCCATCGAGTAGCAGTAGCTCGCGCTTCCACGTCTGGTAGACCTCCGCGGTGATCAGCTCTCCGACCCGCTTACTATAATTGGCATAGAGCGTATCCTTCTCCAGCTCGAGCACCTTGGAGGCAAGGGACTGGCGAAGATTCTGGATGGCGCGGCGACCGAAGCTCTCGAAGGAAACCTTATCCGTGTACTCCTCACCCTCCTCGAGATCCTCCTCTCCCTGAGAGCGGACCTCTGAGACGGACACCTCCTTCATCTTATCGGTCACCTCCCCGTCGGGGACGATGATCCTATTGCGCCAGATCTCTACATCCCCCTCCTCGGGATTGATGATGACGTCGAAGTTATTGTCCGTGCCATACATCTTGGCGATGGCGCTACGGAGAGACTCCTCCAGTACCTTGATAAGTGTCCCCTGGTCGATGTCCTTCTGGCTCATGTAGTCTCCCAGAGCCTCCATCATTGTTGCCTGTATCTTCTTTGCCATGTATATAGTTGTATGCGCTTTAGTGTCACATCTTCAGATCATAGACCACTGACTTGACCTCCTCATAAGAGAGGCGAAGGGTCGTCGGATAGCCCTTCCGTCTCTTGTCTCCCTCGTGCTTCTCCATCCGGATCACCTCCATCTCCAGTCCCTCCTCATCTGCGGCGAGGAGGGTGCCCTTCTCGACACCTCCCTTGCGGAGTGTCGCAATGACAGGCTCCCCGATATACTTACGGTACTGCCGTGGCAGGCGGAGTGGAGAGGTGAGGCCGGCACTCGTCACAGTGAGCTCATAGTCCTCTGCATCACGGTCAAAGCGCTCCTCTATATAGCGCGAGATCTCCATGATCGTGTCGAGAGAGATAGAGTCGTGGTCGCTGTCTACGGTGATGCTGATAAGGTTTCCACCCCGCACCTCCACCTCTACGAGGAAGAGGTCTTCGTGCTGAGTCAGATACCCATCAAGGGCTGACTGTATGTCTGTTACGTCTATCATCAGGTCTGTATATGGAAATAAAATGAGAAGACTTGGGGGGTCCTCTCATCTCTTACCCTTGCAAAGGTACTAAATCTTACAGCGATAGACAATCTTCGTCCCTGTCCACCCAGGGGG
>QWCQ01000864.1_pt1 | contig 23568 bp, 26 predicted proteins | sample 1972701 | NCBI WGS metagenome assembly QWCQ01 (sample SAMN09866704, study PRJNA288562) | Human gut metagenome isolate pre4_stool, whole genome shotgun sequencing... | reverse complement strand
ATAATCATATCCCTTAAAATCTTTCTGGAATTGCTTGAGCTAACAACATAAGCTACTCTCATTTCAATACCTCACTATAAAATATTTTTTTGCCTACTTCAAAAGCCTCATCTAAGCTTAATCCGTAGGTTGTTTCATAATCTAATTCATTGCTTTCAAAATAATCTAACATCTTTTTTTCATCCAGAAAAAAATTCATTACGTTTCAGCAACATGCTGACCAATTTTCAAACGCATTTAAATCCACATGGATACAATTAATATCTGGACTACTTCTGTGAACTATCTCTCCATTCTTTACCACTACTTTAATTGGCTCTCCACTGGAGGAACATACGGATTCAATTTCCAAATCCTGCCAAAATGTAAAGTATGAACCAAGGGAGTCTATGGCACACATTGAGTAGAACTCTCTTCCATCACTCAATGTGATGTGATGAGGTGTTGGGAGTCCTGAAATCGGATACGCAAATTGTATCTCTTTTTCTTCCTCATCTAGTATAAGCTTTTTCTTTCCTTTCTTTTTTCTACTACCTGCTTCAATAAATTTATTAGATAAAAGCCCTACGTATTCTTTGAATTTTTCATCCTCTGGATTTCTCGGGCTATCTAACTCTATTTTTTCATTAAGAATAATCTCTCCATAGTTTGTGGACATTAAAATTACTCTGTCAGATAAATAAATTGCTTCACTTACATCATGAGTTACTATTATAACAGTAAGATTTTCTTTTCTAAATATATCAAGCAACTCATTTTGAAGGCTTTGTCTCATTTCAATGTCCAGAGCTCCTAGAGGCTCGTCCATTAAAAGTATTTCAGGTTTAACTGCCAAGGCTCTTACCAAAGCAGTTCTCTGTTTCATACCTCCAGACATTTGATGAGGATAGAGATTTTTATACTCTTTAAGTCTAGAGATTTCCAGTAGGTAATCCAGTCTTTTTCTCTGTTCTTCTAAACTCATCTTCGCCTGTTTCATTGGGAAGAGAATATTATTTTCAACGGTCTTCCAAGGATATAGTGCATAATTTTGAAACATAAATGCCTTGTCTGGACCAGCTTTTGTAACTGGTTGTCCATTTAATAGGATAACCCCGCTATCTTGTTTTTTAAAACCCGCAATTGTGGTTAACATTGTAGTCTTACCACATCCTGAAGGGCCAAGTAATGTTACTATTTCTCCCTCTTCCACATTAAAACTTATATTGTCTAAAACTATTCTTGTTCCTTGATCTTCTTCAAATCCCTTACATATGTTTTTTACTTCTAGTTTCAACTTATATACCTCCATGCGGTAAGTTTTTTATTTAATAAAAGTAAAAACCTATCCAAAATAAATCCAATTAATGCCGATAACATCATAAGCGCCAATAACCTATTGGTCTGCATCATTGACTGTGCTTGCATCATTTCATAACCGATACCTGCACTTGTCGCGATGAACTCCGCTCAGATAACGGACATCCAGCCTGCGCCAATGGCAAGCCTTGCACCTACAAGAATATGAGGCATAGATGCTGGGACAACTACATTCACAAAAGTACTTGCCTTTGAAGCTCCCATACTCTTTGCTGCATTATAATAATCCTTATCTATTGATGCAACTCCTGTAGATGTATTCATAATAACTTGAAACACCCCATTAAGTGCAATCATAAATAGTGTTGGACCATCTCCAATTCCTAACCAAATAATTGAAAGTGGCACCCATGCCATCATAGGTATTTGTCTTAGGGAGTTTACAACTCCTCCTAAAATACCTTCAAATATTTTTGATAGGCCCATTGCCATTCATATAATTTTTGTTTAAAATCATCTGACTTCATCATTTTTTTAAATCTATTTTCTTTAATTTTACTTTCCATATTTCATTCCTCCTTTCATCTTTCCCAAACTTAAACTCAAAATAATCTGGATTTGGATTTTCATTATATTCTAAAACCATTTTGTTATAAGCCTTTAAAAACTCTTTAAATTTTTTATCCTTAAGGATTTTTTTATTTGCTATTATTACATTTGAACCATAGTCACTATCAGATACATTTTCAATTTTGCCTTGTAAATTGGAATTAATAAGCCCTATATCTATAACATAGCCATCTATTTGACCACTTTCATAGGCGTAACCAAAACTATGTGGATTCATATATTTAATTTCTGCATCCGTATATTTTTCTCTAATAAAATCTGAAAGATAATTTTTATTGCTCGTCAGTCCGATCTTTGTTACATTATTATCTTTTTTAATTAACACATCGGTATTTTCAGTTACTGTTCCAAGCAAAACAAAATCATCACTTGCTTCTATGAATTTATCTGCGGCGTCAGTACACACTATTGCCACATCATAAACATTTGATTTCAATGACCATTGAGCTGTTGGTGCTCAGCAGTCCTTTAAGTAGTACGGCTCAATTTCAAAATCAAACTCGTTTTGACTTATAACTTTTTTTAAAATTGATCCTGCCATATCATCTCCAGCACCAATTCTTAAAGTGCCCGTCTCTTCTTTTTCAGGAAAATTAAATATTAGTGCTACAATGCCTACTATTGCAACGATTAATAAAAAATTAATTAAAAATCCATTATTTTTTTTATTCATTTAAATTATCAACCGCCTGAGCAATTTCATTTCTTATGTTCTTTATACTTAATTTAGTTACTTTCTTTTTTTCGTTTATAATCATGGTTCCTTGAAATACCATTCCATATTTTCTCAAAGCTTCCATATCCTTGCCTTGACTATAAAGTTTAACTTCAACTTTATCCCCAAATTCTTTTGCCACATCCTTGACATTTCTCCCTATGGAGTCACAACTTGGTCATGTATTAATAAATTCAACAAGTACCTTCTTCAATCACTCACTCCTTCTAATAACAATAAAATTCTGTTTAACAATTATATACTCATGCAATCCTCGAGCTTTATTATACCATAGCAAATTAGCAAAATATGAGAAAATCAGACGTTTCATTTATTGAAATATTCTATAAATGAATTTGTTGCAATTAATTTGGCACATCGTTGACGTTTCGCAAACATTTTCCACGTTGCAAATCAATAAAAGTGGCATAATTTATTTAAAGAGGATAATCTCATGAAGAGGAAATTATTAGTAGTATTGTTGACATGCGCTATGCTAAGTTCTTGTGGAGTAAACAACGTTGGAAATAATGGCACGCATATCAAAAACGGAGATTCAGAAGTAAGCATTGGAAAAGATGGAATCACCGCAAAAAACGGCGACTCCGAAGCAAACCTCAGCGCTGAAGGAGTAAAAGTACAAAACGGACTCGACCTTGAAGGAGAAGATCCGGTAACAAAAGAAAAAAGAAAGAATAATATATTCTTGGACGAAGACAAAATAAAAGATATGGAATTAAAGGAAAATGACCTTGATAAAGATGACATCAAAAATTGGGAAATTAAATTAGACAAACATACACAATAAAATACAACGCACTACATCAAAAACACGAAAATGAAAGAGACGCCGTCACAGGTCAACTTCTCAAAGGCATGACATCGCCAGCTTCAAGATAGTGTAAAAAAAGTAAAACAAAGAAAGAGCGTTCAGTTAGAAATTTTAGTAAATCGAGTTTAACTGATAGCCTTTAAGTGATACAAAAGAAACAACGACCATACAAGAGTAGATACTCCTGTGTGGTCGTTTACTTGTGTCGAAATTTATCACATACCAAAAAGTATGCTCTAATCATATTTTGCAGTATCGTCAGCTACCTTCAGCAACGACTGATTTGAAACAACATCAGCATAATTCACAATATTTGGTTCATTAGTGGTAAATGAGCCACCAACACCAAAGAACTTCTCAAAGAATGATTTAAACTTTTCAATGACACCTTGCTTCTTAGTAGTTCTGCTGCCACCACTGAAACGAGATATAGGAGGCATAAGTCTATCTATATCCGTACCTGTTGTTTTGATTTCACCATCACAAAAGGCATTCTCAATGAACTTCCTTGTTTCAGCTTAGATTTCTCTCTCGCCCAAAGTATTTCTCCCGAATATCGTATTATTTTCGGGTGAATTTTACTTACTTATTAATCTCTTTTTCTAATTCTTTAAGAACTTTTATAATCTTTTCAAAGTTTGGATAGTCTCCATAAATCATTTCACCCATAGCCTTATAATCTTTTTCTATTTCAGAGAATCGGTACTCTCTTGGAACTAACCTTAATCTACCATTTAATGCATCTTCGTACCTCGCCCACTTTCTAGGGTAGAATTTCATTTTAAATTCAGTCACTTTTTTTAATAAATCTTTATCCTCTAACGCTCTGTTTTTAAAATCTGAATTTGCTATTTTATATAGGTCATAAAAATGCCTTGCGTATCTGTGGGGCATAGGAGAAGATTCTGGTCTATTCGCTTCGTGGTGTAATATAGTTGCCTTTTCCCAAAATGTTCTCTCTGCTGATACTGTTCTTATATTAGTTTTTTCTTTAAATACATTTGGATATGCTTCTCCTATTATTGGCGAAATTTTAACATCAATTGCAGGTGTCCATGCTGCAAGGCTTCCTATTTCAAGTCTTATATTTTGTGTTAAATAATTAGATTCAAAGATTTTAGGATATTTACACAGAATTGTTTGTGAGTCTATTGTATCTATGGAAAATTCAAAGTCCATGTCCTTTAAATCTTGTTCTAAAACTTTTACAAATTCATCTCTTAAAAACACTTCTGTCTTTTCATTAACTTCTTTGTTGAATTTATCTTGCTTGGTATTTGACCTTTCTAACCATGGTTCTTTTTCTTCATATCCTAATACTCGCCAATCTAAGATTAGATCTATATCTTCTGAAAATCTTTCTATAAGTCCAAAACACTTTGAAAGTGATGTACCACCTTTAAAGGTAAAATATTCTTTCCATTTATTTTCATTAAATAAATAATCTAAGATAAAAGTAACCCAATAGTCTTTTTCAATGACTGCTTCAGATATATTTTTCTTTCTTGCAGTATTTACTATTAAAATTCTTAAGTCTTCTTTGTTTTCTATATAAAACTTATTCATTTTTGCCCTCAGAAATTTCCCTTATTACTTCATATATCCATGCTGGCGCTGATTTTGACTCATTCATTAAGTCTGTTCTTTCTTTTTCAGTTAAATTTTCTCTTATCTTTTGTATAACTTCGTTAGTTATGTTTTCTTTACCTAAAGACTTAATTGCTTGAATAACTGTTGCAGTCTTTAAGGACATGTTGGCAATTTCTCCTAGATTTACTTTTTTAAATTCTAAAATAGTGTCTCCAATTTTATATTCCTTATATCTTCCACTAGATATATATTTATAGTGAGTTGGAACTTGTGTGGATAGTCCTAATAAGTTTAAGGCTGTGTTATTATATGGTGCAATATTCCAATTGTATTTTCTTGCTATGGCAAGTGCTAACTCGTGAATGGATACTGCTTCGTACTCTCCAATTAATTCACTGTAACTTGGATTGTAATAAAAGCCATCAATGACACGCTTAATTTTATCTTCATTCACCATTCTATTCAATGTCTTTCTAGCAGTTTCATAAGAAGCAATATCTAAAAAGTCATTAGCAAAAAATACTTTGTTTGAGTCAAAATCATTTATTTTTTCTGATATTTTTTCTGTATACGAACTCATTACAGCCCTCCTTTGTCCCAAATATAATATCATATCTGGGACAAAAGTACAATTGTACTTAAATTTAATATCCTTTTTATCTGATAAGTCTTTCGCATAAAACTGAAAATTGTCAGAATAAACAAAGCCGTCTGAGCCTGTATTGTAGGAAGGATCTAGTTTCTTACCGTCTTTGATACAATTTAATTTTTAGATTTTTAAAACTACTACAAACTCTATTTGCACACCCCTATATAAATAGCGTTAAAAGGTTTTGAAATAAAAAATACCCTCCTTACTGGTTTGTCCAGTAAAGAGGGTACATATCACTTACGGGCCTATTTTTTTATAAAGAAGAATATATCAAATTTTCTAGATTTTTACTTTTTTCTGTGTCAACACCATAAACTATATCACTTATAGACAGGCTTTTTATGTCTATTTTTTTAGAGGGATAGGATATACAATCTTCACTATTAATATCAAAAAAATATGAGTTTTCGAGGTTGATTCCTATAGGCATTGGTTTTTTTGCTACTACAGGGTCAGATGCCCTAAACCTCATAACTATAGCATCTTTGTAGCTAGAAACTATATAGCCATAGCTATCTGAACCCATGTATTCTACGTTATCAAAGACAACTTTTAGTTTTGAATCTGCCTGGTAGGAGAATTCTTCGCTTCTTATACCAAATAAGATTTTTTTATTTTCCCTTTGGTATCCTACTATATCTTTTGTTTTGCTAGCTGGTAATAGCAATTTTTCTCCAAATAAATCTATATAAAAGCTTGATCCGTCTCTATAAAGATTTGTCTCGATGAGGTTCATCTTTGGTGATCCTATAAATTGCCCTATGAATTTATTTTTAGGCCTAAAATATAGGTTCAGTGGCGTATCAAATTGTACAAGCTTTCCTTCATTTATAACTGCTATCCTATCTCCCATGGTCATAGCTTCTATCTGGTCGTGGGTTACGTAGATGAAGGTTGTATCGAGCTTTTCATGAAGCCTGACAATCTCTGTTCGCATCTCTACCCTTAGTTTTGCATCCAGGTTTGATAGGGGTTCATCAAGGAGAAATACTTTTGGATTTCTCACCATAGCCCTACCCAGAGCCACTCTTTGTCTTTGACCACCAGAAAGTTGGGCTGGCTTTCTATCCAATAAATCTTCGAGCTTGAGGGTTTTTGCTATCTCTTCTACTTTAGTCTTTATCTGATCTTTTTTTAGTTTTTTCATCTTTAGGGCAAAACCCATGTTTTCTCTGATGGTCATATGAGGATAGAGGGCATAGGATTGGAAAACCATCGCTATATCCCTATCCTTGGATGAAACATCATTTACTATTTTATCATCAATGAGAAGTTTGCCTTGTGATATATCTTCTAGTCCTGCTATCATCCTAAGTGTCGTAGATTTTCCACAACCAGAAGGTCCTACCAGGACTACAAACTCCTTATCCTTTATATCTAGGTTCATATCTTTGACGGCCTTGTAGCCATTATCATAGATTTTTGAAACATTTTCTAATTTTACTCTTGCCATTTTATCCTTTTACCGCTCCTGTTGTTAAACCTTTTACCATATTCTTTTGGGCAAACATAAATATTATCAGTGATGGTATCATACATACCACAACTCCAGCTATCATCAGTAGCATAGACTGGGCATCAGCTGAATTTAGCATAGAAATACCGATTTGTACCGTCCTATAACTATCAGATCCTGTTATAAGTAGGGGCCACATATACATATTCCAAGCTCCTAAAAAAGATTGGACTGAAAGTGCTCCTATAGTTGGTTTTGATAGGGGGATTAGAATCCTAAATATAAAACCTAAATCGCTTGTCCCGTCCATCTTGCTTGCCTCATAGATTTCCATAGGGAATGATTTAAAGGCTTGTCTGAATAAAAATATGCCCATGGCGCTTGTAAGATATGGTGCGACTAGGCCAAAAAACGAATCAGTAAAGCCCCAACCAGATATCATAAGGAAGTTTGATATTATGGTTGTCTCGCCTGGTATCATAGTTGTAGCCATGATTATGGCAAACAAAAGTCCTTTTTTCTTGAAATGCAAAAAATGTAGAGCAAAGGCTGCAAAGATCGCCGTCATTGTTTGAAAAACAGTTATAATCACAGATACAATTAGGGAATTGAGTATATAGCCTTCTATAGGGGCTATTTTAAATACATCCCTATAATTATCCAGGGTTGGATTTGCTGTCAAAAATGTTTTATTATACAATTCATGACTTGGTTTTACACTCATGACAAAGGCATAAATAATTGGAAATAAAACAAGAATAAGCAAAACAATATTTAGGGCCAACCTGATGGCTGTAGACTTGCTTATTTTCTTTTTATTTGTTTTTTCTTTTTCTTGACCAAAAAATCCTAGGCTCTTACTTGCTTGCATCTTTAGCTCCATTTGTCCTAAATACTAAAATTGTTAGGATCATAACTATAAAAAATAAAACTACAGATTCTGCAGAGGCATATCCATACCTGTAGTTCATAAAGGCATTTTTATATATATCATGGACAATAACGTTGGTTGATTCTCCGGGTCCACCTTGGGTTAATAGTTTTATTTGTCCAAAAGATTGGAAGGCATTTATTATATTTGTCACCACAACAAAAAACATTATAGGCCTCACTGATGGGAGGGTTACATGCCTAAATTGGTTGAAAGAATTGGCCCCATCTATAGATGCTGCTTCGTACAATCTATCATCTATACCTGCAAGTCCTGATGAAAAATATAAAAAATTAAGACCCGAGTTTAGCCAAGCTGTGAGAACTCCCACACTGACCAAGGCCCATTTCGGATCTGCCAGCCAATTTATATTTGTTTTAAGAATAATATTTAAAATACCAACAGATTGGTTAAGCATTACCTTGAAGACTAAGGCCATTCCAGATGAGGCAATGGCTATAGGAAGAGAATACGCAGCCGAAAAGAATCTAATGGCCGGAAAATTTACCCTACACAACAAAGCAGTTGCAAAACCTAGCAAAACTCCTATGACTACTACTATTATTACATAAATAAAACTAACTTTTAAACTATTCCAAAAAGATGGAGAAGACAAAAGGTCAGAATAATTTTTAAATCCAATAAAGATAGTATTGACTCCCATATTATCCGTAGCGTACAGACTACGAATTATAGTCTGTACGAATGGATAAAATGCAAATATCACTAATAGAGCCAATGCTGGTAGCATGTAGAGATAGGCTTTATTATTGTATTGTTTCATTTTTTGTTAACCTTGTTATAAGATTCTAAAGCCTCATCTATTTCTTTTGCCATAGCCTTACTTGCATTTTCTGGAGAAGTATTTCCATTTAGCATTTCTTCTATATATTTTTCCATAATTTGACGAGATTCTTGGTAAACTGTTGCAAGCGCGCCTTGATCTTCTGGCTTTGAATCATGCAATTGATCTATAGCTGTTTCAAATTGTGGTGATTTTTTAATTAGTTCTTTAAATTTATCTGTATCAAGAACTCTCTTATTTACTGGGAAATATCCTGTATTTGCATTCCAATAAATTTGAGAGTCGACGCTTACTAGGAATTTTATGAAGTCCCAAGCGCCCTTCATTTTTTCTTCATCGCCTGAGTTAATGGCATATAGAGAAGCACCGCCGATTGAAACTCCGTTTTTGTCAGAATCTTTTACAGCTGGGAAATATGCAGTTCCAACTTTGAATCTATCGCCAACTTCTGAAAGAATTTGAGTTAATGATGCTGTTGAGGCAAAAGTCATAGCACTTGTTCCTGAGTTAAATTCTGGTATTCCGCCTTGTTTGCCAACATTTGGTGCAATCCCCTCATCTTCTAGTGCCTTCCATTGTTTAAGAACATTTACAATTCCCTTGTTGTCTTCAAATACTGTCTTACTTGGATTTGCTTTTCTACCATTTTCATTATCAAAAATATCAAGACCTTCTTTGTTCATAAATTGGTCGATCCACCAACCATAAACACTAAATGAAATTGGCATTTCTGTAACTTTAGATTCTTTTAATTTTTTGCCAACTGTCATCATTTCTTCCAAAGATTTTGGTGGCTTTACACCTGCTTTGTCAAACATATCTTTGTTGTAATACAAAAGCGGTGTAGATGAGTTAAATGGCATAGAATTTAGTTTGCCATCAACTGTATAATAAGCAAGAAGATTATCTTCCAATTGTGATGTATCATATTTTTCTTCATCGATAAATTCTTGAATAGGTTTGATTAGACCAGAATCTATCATATATCTTGTTCCAAGTTCAAATACTTGAACGACATCCGCCCCTACATCTTTTCCTGAAGCAGATGATCTAATTTTTGTTAAAGCATCGTCATATTCGCCTTGGAATTCTGCTTTTACAAGATACTTATCTTGAGATTTGTTATATTCTTCTACAAGATGGTCAATAGCATCATTTAGATTTCCACCCATTGAGTGCCAAAAAACTATAGTTGTCTTGTTAGATGATCCTTGACTATCATCTTTTTCTACCTGATCGGTAGATGCTGTTTTGTTCTCATCTGTACTCTTAGCAGGGGCTTGTTTTGATCCTGCACATGCTGTTAGGCCTAAAAACATCAAGGCAACTAACAATTTAATTGCTACTTTTTTAAACATAGTTCCTCCAATAATATTTATTACTCGTCTAGTATAAACTACAATCTTCAAAACTATTTTTGTTATTTGTAAGCTTTGTGTAAAATCCTATATTTTTTATTTTTTTATTAGGTCTCCAACCCTGTCTGGATAATCTGTTATAAGGCTTGTAACACCATCGATTATATACCTACTATAGTCAAATTCTGATTGACCAAACCAAATATTTAGGCCAATATTATTTTCTTTAAATTTTTGAATAATATATTCATCAACAACAAAATTCATTGGATGGTAATACTCACATCCCAGGCTCTTTACATAGTCCCATGGTTTTACCATGCGTGATGATTCTAATATGCCGCACTTTACATTTTTATCGATCGCTTTGACTCTTAGTAGACTTTCGTGGTTAAAAGATGAGACTATTATCTTATCTAGGAGGCCATAGGCCTTGACCATTTCATACATTTTTTCTTCTATATTTGGATAATCTATTATCGAATTTTTAATCTCAATATTTGTGATGATGTCCTTATCCCTTATATAGGATAAATATTCTTCTAGACTTGGGATTTTTTCGTCATATTGGTCAAAAAGTGCGCTGGCATCAGCCTTTTTTAGCTCTCTTAGCCTATAATCTTTTACCAAGCCCCTAAAATCTGTAGTCCTATCTAATAACTCATCGTGGATTATTACAAGCTGGCCATCCTTTGTCAAATGCAAGTCAAATTCTATACCGTCTGCTCCAATTTCTACTGCCTTTCTAAAAGCAAGCATGGTGTTTTCTGGATAAAGTCCCTTAAATCCCCTGTGGGCAAAATTTAACATAAAATCTCCTTTTTTATTTTAATATTAATAGCAAATTATTAAGCTAGTATTAAATCATGGTAAGATTTGCACAAAAAAGGTGATGTTGCAGAATAGATGATTCTACTCTGCAACATCATTTTTTTATCAAGTATTTAAGTTTAGCCATTGTGTTTTTTACTTTAAAAATATTTTCTAGATAAATTTATCCTGTTTTCTGTAAAAATGGGTGCACTTAATAAAGCTAGCTATAATGAATATTTTTTTCTTAAGCAGCTTTGTATTTTATGATTTCTAGATTCTTATTTTCTATTTTTGATACCAGTTTATTTAAATTTAGCGCTATTGATAAGAGACATATTTCACTTATTATGTTTTCTTTTCCTCTGTGGTGGAATCTGTTGTAGTTTAAGCCTGACTTTATTTTGGAAAATGCTCCTTCGGCTTGAATTGATCTATTTAATCTTTCTTCGATTCCTTGGTCGGATTTTATATTTTTCAATGATTTTTCTCTATATTTTTGAAATGTTTCTGATATGTAGATTCCTTTGGTTTTTTGTCCTTCTTTGTTCCAATCGAAACATCTGTAGACTTTTGTTGTTGTTACATATCCACTTTTTCTTTTTCTATATCTGTCATTACATCTTATGAATTCTTTGCCTTCTTGTTATATGTATTTGTCTTGTTTTTCATCGTATTTTAAGCTTTCTCTAAATTCTTGTTCTTTTTTATATTTTCTATTAGTTTTTCTTGCCACTTTTCTATACTTCCTCGCCATACAAAACCGTATCTGTTGGCATAGGCTTCTATCTTTGTTCCATCTATATAGATGCTTGATAGGTCTATCTGATTTTCTTCTATTAGTATTTGAACCATTTGTTTTAGTATATCTGGTGTTAGCTCTAGTATTTTTTGTCTAAATCTGTTAATGGTAGTGTGGTCTGGTGCTTTACTTCCATCTAGGAGGTATCTTATTCTTAAATCATATTTGCATGATTTTTCTATTTCTCTTGATGAAAATATTCCTTCTGAATAGCAGAATATGATTATTTCTAGCATGGTTACTAGATTTACAGTAGCTTTTCTTCCAAATGATGAATAGACTTTTTTTAGTTCTGTTAAGTTTAACCTTTTTATTATATTTTTTACAAGCCTTATTTTAACATCATTTTGAATATATATTTCTGTATTAAAGTTTAATCTTGCTTGAATTGTATCATTAACTAGTGTATAGTTAATTAATGATGATGTATTTTTTACGGTTTTCATAAATACATTGTATCAAAAAAAGACGAGGATTTTTATGTTTCCTCGTCTTTTACTATTATGGGACTTTTGCAACAGCCCCTTTTAATTGAGATAGTCAAGAGCAAATTGTACACATACCGCAACGGCTTTATACAATTCTCCCTCGTCGATATCGAATTTTGCGTGATGATTTGGATATGTTTTTCCATTTTTATCCATTTTTAAGTTGCTTAGCATAAAGTATGCTCCTGGAACTTTTTCTAGATAATAAGCCATATCATCTCCTGCCATAGTTTCAGACTTTATATCGTAAATTATATCTTCGGAGAAAATCTTTTTAGTAGATTTCTTTAATAATTCTACTATTTTTTCATTATTTGATAGATGTGGATATTTCCAAGCATAATCGTATTTTACTTTACATCTATTTGCTGTAGCGTAATTTTCAGCTATCTCGCCAATTCTTTTCTTTATATATCCTCTTACTTCATCATTAAAAGTTCTTACTGTCCCTTCTATTTCTGCAGTGGACGGAATTATGTTTTGATTAATACCTGCATTTACTTTACATACAGATATTACACATTTTTCGGAGGAACTGATTTCTCTAGATTTAATTCTATTAATAGCTTGGACTATATCTACTAAACAAACTATTGGATCGATAGTGTCTTCTGGCATAGAACCATGTCCGCCACTTCCTTCTATTTGAATAAGAAACTTATCCATTGAAGCCATTAGATTGCCACTTTTAAATCCGATACTTCCATGAGGAACGCTACTAAACAATCCCCCTACATGATGACCTATTATACAATCTACTTTAGGATTTTCTAAAGCTCCTTCTTTTATCATAAGTTCTGCTCCACCTGGATATTCTTCTCCTGGTTGGAATATAAACTTAACTATTCCTGAAAACTTATCCTTTATTGAATTTAAAATCAGCAAAGTACTTAGCGCATTTGCCATGTGACAATCATGACCACATGCATGCATAAATCCATTGTGTGATTTGAAATCCAAATCAGTTTCTTCCTTTATTTCAAGTGCATCCATATCTGCTCTTATAGCTAGGCATTTTCCAGGCTTACCTGAATCAACCAATGCTATAATTCCTCTTGATCCAAGAACTTTTCTGTAGGGTATTTTGTGCTCAATTAATACTTTCTCCAGTTCTTCACAAGTTTGATAAGTATCTAATCCTATTTCTGGTATCTGATGAAGAATTCTTCTTTCTTTAATCAGAAAACTTTCATACTCTTTAACTTTTTCAATAATATTCATACTAATCTCTCATAAGGTATTCCAACAATACCTCAGCTGCTATTTTCATTTCGTCAACCTCAAGATACTCATCAGTAGTATGAACTTTTTGCATTCCTACACCGATAATAATTGCATTGAAGCCTTGTTCAGCATAAAAATTCGCATCAGATCCTCCGCCAATTACTTGTAACTCGCTATCTACTCCTATTTTCTTGTAACAGTCTTGGAATAACTTTGCAAATTTTAAATCATCTGTTGATCTTAATAGTGGATAAGCTTGAATGTAATCAAAGTCATATGATGCATCAAATCTTTCACAGACCTCTTTGCATATACTTTCGTATGAATTCAAAACGCTTTGAATTTTTTCATATGAGTGAGATCTTAGTTCACCTTTACAAATTGTTTTATCTGGAACTACGTTAGTTGGAAAATCTGAGTTAATGTAAGAAATATTTGCGGTAGTAAGCTCATCTATTCTCAAAATATCCATTTTGGAGATAATTTCAGAAATTACCTGTATAGAGCTTATTCCCTTTTCAGGCTCTATTCCTGCATGTGCTTTCTTGCCATGGACTGTTATTTCAAAGTTATTGCACGCTGGCGCTTGATAAGCAATATATTTGGATTTTCCTGCATTATCTAGCACAATTGTATTCTTTGCAGGATTAATATGCTTATAAACTTCTTCCCAATCAATATTTCTCGCTCCTAACATTCCAGCTTCTTCTCCCGGAGTTATCATACAATAAATATCTTCATGCTCTATTTTATTTTTTACTAGATATTCTAATGCATAAAGTATGACAGCGACTCCAGCCTTGTCATCTCCACCTAATGTTGTGCTACCATCTGTTTTTATAATATTTCCCTCTTCTATTATCTTGACACCTTTGTTAGGTTCCACGACATCAATGTGAGCAGAAAGTGTCACAGCACCATTTTTGTTTCCTCTTAGTACAGAAAATATCGTAGGACAATTACCACCATATTTATGTTGTGATTCGTCAAGATAAATCTCACAACCTAAATTTTTCAAGTAATTTACAACATAATCGCATGCTTCTTTTTCGTTTTTTGATGGAGAGTATATGTTAACTAACTCCTTGAATATATTCTTTAGTTTTTCTAAATCTACCATAAATCGCTCCTAACTGTTCTTCTTTATAGTTTCAAGTTGAGTTTTGGCGAATGCAATTGATGAAAATACTGTTGTCAACGTGATTACGAATGATAAGTTTTTCAAGTTTAAAAATGCCATTAAATTTGTCATAATAAATGAAACAACTAGAGCAAATATTCCAGTTTTATAGGATTTTACCGAAAATTGAGCAAATATACCACCATATAAGGCAGGAATTATTAATGTCAAAACATTTTTAATTGAGTCTGGAATGTTTGATATAACTCCTTGACCTAACGCTGTTGCTAATATAACGAAGAATACTGCTACATAAACTGAAACCGCTACTCCCATAGTTCCCATTAATTGACCTTCTTCTGTACCCGCTTTATATCCTGATGCTTCAATTGATGTTGCTGCAGCTGGAATTTTCATATTAACGCTGTTTCCAGACAATGTTGAAACGTATAAACCTGTAGATCCAAGGATCGGATAATAGCTTATAGGCTCACTAATATAAAATGCCCCTGAAACCGAAATTTGACTTATTGTTCCCGCAATAATAGCCGTTGCAGGTGGCAAAATTTTAAAGTAAAAAGCCATAAACAAAGCTGGCAATAAAACAGCTATCATTCCTAGAATCATAGTCATTCTTCCAAACTTTTGTACATCTTTTGTGTATTTTTCATAAGTATTCATAATTTACCTCCTACATAAAAAAGCTTGCAACAATTGCGCCACCAAACATAGCAAATGTTAGTGACCATTGTTTAACCCAGTTCGCTTTTTTGCCAATCAATTGACAAATAACCATAATTATAAACCCTGTTATTGTAGAAATTGCTAGTTGAGGTTTAACTGTAATTTTCATTAAGTTGTCAATATTAAAATATGCAAATGCTCCTAGCATTGCTCCAACACTTACTGCTGGTAGAAGAGCTTCTCTTCCACCTGTTAATAAATTATTTATTTTATCCATTCTATGACCAAAAATGAACATAATAATCAACCAACCCATTACACCTAGAGCTGGAACCCATAAAGCGTTTGCAAAAACAACTGGATCCATTTTTGTAGAAAGTTCTGAGCCTAACGCTTTAGCTCCAAAATTAGCTGCCATTGTTTCGTAATTTGTTCCACCAATTACACTCATCCTAAGAGCAGTAACAGGTGCACCTAATGAAACAATTAACGCTAAGATACTACCTACAATTCCCAAAGCAGGTCCTATACTAGATATTGCACTAGTAGTAATTCCTTTTTTTATCTTCTTTTCATCCATGCCTTTTTCTTTAGCACATTTTATAGTTTTTTTCAAAACTACAGTTGCTTGAAATAATACCAACAATATTCCCACTGAACACGCTATGTACATTAGTGGGTGATTTGCATAAAAAAATTGATTGTCCATAAAATACTTCCTTTCTTTTTCATTTTTTGTTTTATGTCTTTTTTATGTCTTTAATTATATTATTATGTCTTTTTATGTTTTTGTCAAGTATTTTTTCAATTTATTTTAAATTTTTGTTATTTTGATATAATATACATAAGATGAATTTTATTGAGGAGAGTAAAATGATGAAATTAGCAATTATAGGCACTCAGGAAAGTGTTAATTTAATAAATAAGATTATTGATAAAGACTTTGAAGATATCTCCTATTGTAATTTAGTTTTGGACAAAGTTAAAAAAACAAAAGACATAATAGTTAATATTACTGAAGATATTGATGGTATTTTTGTGACTGGAATGGGCGTTTACTTTGAATTATTAAAATACGACATTAATGTTCCTATTTCATTCGCAAAACATGGTTCAATATCTTTGATAAAATGCTTAGAAAAAATGAAAGCTGATAATTGCTTGGAATCTCAAACAAGATTGTCATTTGATATTATTTCAGATACAACAATTGAAGACATTATAGCTGATTTTAATTATTCCATCAGTAACTTCTACATAGAAGAATCAAAACCTGAAAAAAACGAAGATTATTATATTACAAAACACTTAAAACTATTTCACGATAATAAAATAGATTATGTTGTTACCTCATTCGGATATATTTATTCTCTTTTCAAAAGCTTAGATCTTCCGGTTTATAGAATGTTTCCATCAATTATAGACTTAAAAAATAATATAGAAGACTTATTACTTGAGATTAAAATATCTAAATTAGATAAATCAAAAATCATGGTATACAGATTTAAACCATTGAATGATATTCATATATTAGATTATAAAAAACCTTTTTTAAAATTTTCTAAATCAATAGATGCTTTCGTGGATTTTAATGAAGATAATAGCATCACGATAATTTCAACAAAAAATTACTATAATAACAGATTCAACATGGCGTTAGTTTCAAATTTTTTACAAGAATATGAATTAACTAATTTTATAGCAGGCATTGGATCTGATATTTCAGTAAAAAAAGCATTAAAAAATTCTCAGAAAGCTCTTAATGATGATTCTAAAAATATCACTTATTTTGATGGAATAGCATTCCATTATTATAATGATAATGAAAAACTACATCCTATAAATTTAATCACCGATGAGGAAATTTTAGAAATATCAGAAGATACTGGAGTTATTCCAAAAAGAATTCATCAGTTATATGATGCAATGATAAAGTTAAATAAGTTTGAGTTTTCTAGCTATGAATTATCTGAAATACTAGAACTTAGCGTTAGAAGCGCCAACAGAATAATTAATAGCTTGGTAGAAAATGGTTATGGTGAATTTATTGATAAGAATACCCACGTATCACACGATACGCCTTTATTGTTGTCTATTATTTTTTGCTTTTTGCTGCTTTTAATATTTCTCCTGCTGCGAATGGCAACAATGCACATGGAAGGATTACCTTGTAGTGTTCAAGGTGAAGTGGTATTGTTTCGAATACATCATTTACTCCAGGAATGTAGATTACTGCTAGCATTAAGAATAGTGATAGTGATGTTCCCATTACTAATGCTTTGTTTGAGAATACTCCGATTTGGAATACTGATTTGTGTTCACTTCTTACTGAATAACTTCTTAGTAATTCTGATAATATCAATGTTGCAAATGCAACTGTTCTTGCAGATTCGATGTGACCATCGAAGTGGTTCAATCCGTAGTTGTACGCAAATAATGTCGCAACTGTGATTGCCAATGATTGAACGATGATGCTTAGTCTCATGTTCTTGTCGATGATAGCTTCTTTTGGTGAACGAGGAGATCTGTTCATGATGTCAGCTTCTCCTTTTTCAACTCCAAGAGCCATCGCTGGGAATGAGTCTGTCACTAAGTTTAACCATAATAATTGAATTGGGATAAATGGTGTGTCCCATTTGAACATTATCGCCAAGAATACGATAAGAATTTCTGCGATGTTACAGCTTAGTAGGAATGATACGAATTTTTTGATGTTCGAATAAATTATTCTTCCTTCTTCTACTGCATGAACAATTGTCGCAAAGTTGTCGTCTGTAAGGATAACTTCTGATGTGTTCTTGGCAACGTCTGTTCCAGTGATTCCCATCGCAATTCCGATGTCTGCTTTTTTGATTGCAGGTGCATCGTTGACTCCGTCACCTGTCATGGCTGCGATGTGTCCGTTTTCTTTTAATGCTTTAACGATTTGTACTTTGTTTTGTGGAGAAACTCTCGCATAAACTCTCTTTTCTTTGACGATTTCACGGATTTGTTCGTCTGACATATTGTTAAGTTCAGCTCCCATGATTGCTTGTGAATCGTCCGTACAAATTCCCAAATCTTTTGCGATTGCAACTGCTGTTTCCAAGTAGTCTCCAGTAATCATAACTGGTGTGATTCCCGCTGTTTTACATTCTTTGATTGCATCTTTTACTTCTAGTCTTGGTGGATCTATCATTCCAGATAATCCTACAAATACCATGTCTTTTTCGATGTTTTCAGATGTAATTTCATTTGGTAATTCTTCGTGTTCACGAAGTGCATAAGCTAGTACACGAAGTGCTTGCTTAGCGTATTCGCTGTTTTTCGCCAATAATTTTTGTTTTAATTCTTCTGTTAGTGGTTTGATTTCGTTGTCGATTAAAATTTTGCTACATTTTTCGATAACTATATCTGGTGCACCTTTTGTGAAGGATACAACTTTGTCAGATAAGAATTTGTCGTGGAATGTAGTCATCATTTTTCTTTCTGAATCGAATGGAATTTCTTCTATTCTAGGATAGTTTTGATTGGATTCATCTTTTGTGATGTCTTGTTTTCCTGCTGCTGTGTGAAGTGCTCCTTCAGTAGGATCCCCAACGATTTTGTAAGTTCCGTCTTCTTCGATTAATTTCGAATCATTAGTAAGACTCATTATGTGAAGTAAAGTGTTAAGAGATTTGATGTCATCTTCTTGCATTTTACGGTCTTCAATCAAATAATCTCCAACAGGTTTGTAGCCTGTTCCTGTGACATCGACATCAGTTCCATCGACGTAAATTTTCTTCACAGTCATTTCGTTTTGAGTCAATGTACCAGTTTTGTCGGAGCAAATTACAGTAGTTGTTCCCAATGTTTCAACTGCCAAAAGTTTCTTGACGATGGCGTTTTTTTCTGCCATTCTTCCCATTCCCAAACTAAGCACGATTGTAACTATAGCTGGAAGTCCTTCTGGAATCGCTGCAACGGCAAGTGATACCGCAGTCATAAGCATATTCAATGCATCAAAATCATACACGAAATATCCAACTGCAAACACAATCGCGCATACAACAACAGTTACGATACCCAATTGCTTAGACAATTGTGCAAGCTTTCTTTGAAGAGGAGTTTCTTCGTCTTCAACCTGTGATAAACTCGTTGCGATTTTACCGATTTCTGTGTTTTGTGCAGTTTCTACAACGACACCCTTCGCTCTACCGTAACTTACGATAGAAGAACTGTACGCCATGTTTGTTCTGTCGCCAATTCCTGCATCTGTCGTAATCTCATCCTTAGCGTTCTTTTCAACAGCAACAGATTCACCAGTCAACGATGATTCGTCGATTTTCAAGTTAGTAGATTCCAATAATTTCAAATCGGCAGGGATAATATCTCCCGTTTCCAATTCAACGATATCTCCTGGAACCAAATTTTGTGAATCCACTTCCATAATCTTGCCGTTTCTTATAACCTTGGCTTTAGGACTTGCCATTTTTTGCAAAGCTTCAATAGCTTGTTCAGCTTTACCTTCTTGATAAATCGAAAGCACCGCATTCACAATAACGATAGCGATGATAATAATACTATCTGTAATTTCTCCAATAGCCATGGATAAAATAGATGCCAATAGCAAAATAATTATCATTGGATCCAAAAATTGATCCTTTAATTTGGCTGCCATGGACTTTTTCTTCTTTTCTTTTAATACGTTCTTGCCGTATTTTTCTAACAAACTCGTTACCTTACTGTCGGATAGACCGTTGTTAGCGTCTGTGTCCAAACTTTTGATAACACTCTCATTAGATTCCTTGTACCAATCCAATCTCTTACCTCCTGTTAATTTTCATAATAAAAAAAACTTCCACCATTTCTGGCAAAAGTCTTGCTAACCAAAGTGGCCTTGTGCCGGGTTTCAACCGTAATGACGACACAATATTTTTAAGCTACTCCCTCTTGTATATTAATTTTACCAAAAATATTATATTAAATCAATTATTTTATTATAACTTGAAACGTATCGTGTTCCTTTTTCATATTCACAACCTTGCAGCCCTCGTAATCGTGCGTGTCGATAAAAGTGTCCACGATTGTTGGATCTTTTGTAAAATGCATTGGGAACAAAACTTTTGGATTGCATTTGTCGACAAATTCATTCACACCCAAATCGTATCTTTCCTTTAATCTAGGATCAACTGGGAAAAATCCAATGTCAACATGCCCTATCTTGTCGATTTCCTTGGAGAAATCCTGTTGCATCTTTTCTTTTTCTTCTTCGGTGTCTTCTTCCCACACCCAATTGTTCAAATCTCCAGCGAAGAAAAATTTCAAATGATTTGCCTCAAAATACACGCTAATTCCCATATCAGTAGAACCAAGCGCTGTAAAATCTGCACCGTACACAGAAGTCGATTCACCAACTTCAAGTTTTATAACTTTTTTACCGAAATGCTTCTTCAAATCTTCTATATTATCTTCTCCCAAAAACACAACATTATCCTTCGTATCGTAATCAAAAATCGTTCACATTTTTTGGCAAAGTTCCTTGAAAATAATCGAAAATAATAATCTTGTCTTCAAACTCCAAAGAAAATGAACTGTGGTATATATATCTAATGTTTAAACTTTGTTCCATTAAAAATCCTCCTCGTATATATTTACCCATAAACAGACATTTTACGCAAGTAAATGTATCAAATATTTTATAAATCCACAAAATTTTCACTTGTAGTATAATATTAATAATGAAAGGATGTTTTTATGAAAAAGACTAACGCAATGAGAATGCTCGACAAAGAAAAAATTGGGTATAAATATATAGAATACTCTGTAGGAGACGATGTGAGCGGCGAAAACGTCGCACAGAAATTGAACCAAGACGAAGCTTACGTGTTCAAAACACTTGTCACAGTTTCCAACACGAACGAAAATTTCGTGTTCGTTGTGGCTGTAAAAGACGAGCTTGACCTAAAAAAGTGTGCGAAAATAGCCGGAGTGAAAAAGCTTGAAATGATTCATGTAAAAGATTTGTTGAAAACTACGGGCTACATAAGAGGCGGTTGCTCTCCTATCGGAATGAAAACAAAATTTAAGACTTTTATAGACGAAAGTTGTGAAAATAAAGAATATATTTACGTGTCTGGAGGCAAAATTGGAGCGCAAATCAAAATCGCTCCCGAAGATTTGATAAAAATTTGTGATATTACTGTAGCAGACATTAAAAAGGAGTAAAAATGGATTACGAAAAACAGCTTGAAGCTGTAATTAACTACATTAAAAGCGGAGAAAAATTAAAGGAAGAATTCACTGTCGGAATGGAGATGGAACATTTCATAATCGACAAAGATACTTTGAAGACTGTGTCGTATTTTGGTGAAAACGGAGTCGGAGAAACTCTAAGAGAACTTCACGAAGGAGGATGTGTCGCTTACAAGGAAGGAGAATACATTCTTGGACTTGAAAATGATGATTTGGCAGTGTCGACAGAACCTGGAAGCCAATTCGAAGTTGCTTTGTCATCAAAGTGGAACATCGACGAATTGAAGGATATTTACATCAAAAATATGAGAAAACTTGTTGAAGTTTTCGATAAGAAAAACCAAGCTATGGTGACTTTGGGCTATCATCCTGTGACTAAAATCGACGAGATTAAAATCTTGCCTAAAAAAAGATACGATTTTATGTACAAATATTTCAACGAAAGAGGAGATATGGCTCACAATATGATGAAGGGGACTTGCTCTTTGCAATGCAGCATCGACTACTCATCCGAAGAAGATTTCGTTAAGAAATACAAAATTGCAAACTGTTTGTCTCCAGTATTCTACACATTATTCGACAACGCATACATTTTCGAAGGAAATCCTGCAAAAAGTCGTAACATGAGAGAAATTATCTGGGAAAACACAGACACTGACAGATCCGGCATGTATAAGTTTAGTTTCGATGATGATTTGAGCTACAAAAAATACGCCGAAAATATTTTGAACACACCGTTGATTTTCTCAATTGATGAAAACCACGAATCTTATTATGTCGGAGGGACAACTTTTAAGGAAGTATTCAAAGACGTTAGGGATACTGATATGATTTTCCACGCATTATCAATAGTATTTCCAGATGTAAGGGCGAAACGATACATTGAAATCAGAATGATGGATGAAATCAAATATCCACTTAATTTCTCAGCAGTCGCTCTAATCAAAGGATTGTTCTACGACGATACTAATTTGGACAAATTATCAGAGCTTTTCAAAAATATGACATACGATAATTGCATGAAAGCAAAACTAGACGCGCGTGAAAAAGGACTGGATGCTACATTTATGAATGTTAACATGTTAGAGTTTTGCAAAATGCTTGTGGATATGGCAAAAAACGGCCTTCCAGCAAATGAAATCGGATATCTCATTCCACTAGAAGAAATGTTAGAAAACGGAATAAATCCAAGAGACATGTTCGAGAAAACTTACAAGGAAAAAGGACTTCGTGAAGCTGTGATTGAAAGCGAAATAAAATTGGAGGATTTAGATGTTTAATGACGAATATTCATTAGAATTATATAAAATAGTACGAGAAGACGAAGATATGTATTACAGGGATTTCGTGGATTTTATCGCCAAAACAAAAGTTTCTAAGGCCATTTATCACGGAGAACCAATCCCTATGACCTACCAAGGACTTTTCTACAACAAAAAGAACCGCTCAGATTTTGTATATATTTCAAATGTTTTGATGAGCATGACTGACAAAATCACCAAAGAATTTGTGGAAAATCCCGAATATCGTAAAATATTCCAATTGGATCCAGCAATCGAAGAACTAGTGCTTCACGATCCAGGCTACGATGTTCCCGTTCCAATCTGTCGCTACGACGTGTTCTACGACGGAGTAAACTACATGCTTTGTGAACTTAACACAGACGGATCATCTGCGATGAACGAAGACAACACACTAGGACAACTTCTCCTTCAAACAAAAGCTATGCAAAAATTCATGGAGAAACACAACGTTGAAAATGTCGATATGTTCACTCCATGGGTTTGGGAAACAGCTGATATGTACAAAAAATACGTATCCGATAAGAAACCAAATGTCGCTATCGTGGATAATTTAGAAGTGGGAACTCCAAACGAATTTGACGAATTCAAAAGAGTCTACGAAGAAAATGGATTCAACTGCGAAATCATCGACATCAGAGATTTGGAATACAAA
>QWCQ01000564.1_pt1 | contig 23686 bp, 18 predicted proteins | sample 1972701 | NCBI WGS metagenome assembly QWCQ01 (sample SAMN09866704, study PRJNA288562) | Human gut metagenome isolate pre4_stool, whole genome shotgun sequencing... | reverse complement strand
GTACTGAAAATCAGACACTTAGCCAAATTTATTTAGTTATGTTTTGTTAATCAACTCGCTCATTTTCAAACAATTATGTGATTATTAACAGAGTATTGTCATAAGCAATGTCATTATAATATTTATAATTCTCTGCATTCATTAAATCATACTTTGGACTCCACTCAATGGTTTCTTTCACCGAAACATTGACTTTCATCGGGCCTTTTTTACCTTTCTTGGTGGTAACAATAATCACACCGTTGGCAGCTCGAGAACCATAGATGGCGGCTGCTGATGCATCTTTCAAAATCTGAATAGACTCGATGTCGGCAGGGTTGAAATCGTTAGATGGATTGGTAATCATACCGTCTACCACCCAAAGCGGACTGTTATTGCTCAACGAACCGACACCACGAATCTGGATAATGGCATCGCCATCGGCACGACCAGTGTTTCGAACGTTTACACCCGTGGCCAATCCTTGCAATTGTCCAGTGAGTGTGTTCGAGCCACCTTTACCCATATCTTCTGATTTTACAACAGAAACAGCGCCTGTCAAGTCGGCTTTCTTCACCGTCTGATAACCAATGACTACCACGTCCTCAATCATCTTGGCATCATCTTCCAGAACCACCTTCAACGGTGTTCCGGTAAAAGTAACCTCCTTAGAGGTCATACCTATATAAGAAAACGAAAGCACAGAGCCCTCTTTTCCTTGTAAACTAAAATTGCCATCAAGGTCTGTTGATACTCCAGTTGTAGTACCTTTAATGACCACGCTAACACCGATAAGTGGTTCCTGATCCTGATCGACCACCTTACCGGTAATCGTAACATTTTGCGCACCCACCTGAAGGGATAAAAACGCAAAGAGCATTACCAATAGTTGCTTCATCATTTTTGTTCTAAAGTTAATTACTATTTATAGTTATTAAAAATTTCAGTATCTCTCTTTGGTAAAAGTTATTAGGTTTTTACGTTACGCATTATACCTTGTTCCGAAACATTTCTATTTCGCAACTCCTGTTTATCTTTATTTATGAAAAATTCACTTGTACATCTAAGGTTTTCAAGACAACATCAAGTCATCGGGCTAAGAACATAACAGCCATGTCATTAAACATGTCTTCTCCCAAAAAACATGAGTTAATCATCTAGTTTAGTATCTTCAAACAGATATTATTCTTATCATGCGTGGTTGCAAAAATACGATTAATTCTCTACGCTACCAAACATTTTGGTCGTTTCCTTCCGAGTTCAACACAACTATTCCATTTAAGAATATTCTGAAGTTTCAGCCGTGCAGTATAAAAAAATGTGACTGACGCTCACGTTTTTTACCTTTGATGCAGATGGATTGGGAATGATTTTCTACCTTTGCAAAAAGTTCATTCAAATGAGAAATACAAACATCATCATGACAAAATATTTCATTCATCCAGCCATCCTTTTCATGACACTCATGCTCTGTCCAACGCTTGGTTGGGCTGAAGGCATCAAACTCCTACATGGTCCCTATCTGGACATGTTGCAGGAAGACAACGCCACCATTGTTTGGGTGGCAGACAAGCCCTCTGTAGGATGGGTAGAAGTGGCACCCGATGACGGCACTGACTTCTATTCGGTGGCACGTCCCAAGTTCCACGACACAAACATCGGCATCAAACGCACAAGTCTAATCCATTCTGTGAAGTTGACCAACCTAAAGCCAGGCACTCGATACCGCTACCGCGTATACGCCCAAGAAGTGCTGAGCCACAAGGGAGCGAAAGTACGATACGGCGATGTTGTAGCGACCGACGTGTTCAACAAGAAGCCGCTGTGCTTCCAGACCAACGACAGACGGCAGACGGAAACATCGTTTTTGGTACTCAACGACATTCACGAACGCAACGACGTCTTGGAAAAATTGTTGAAAAACAGTTCGTATAAAGACAAAGACATGATTTTCTATGCGGGCGACATGATTTCGCACTTCACCCATGACACCACGGTTTTCAAGGGATTCATGGACACGAGCATCAAACTTTTCGCGCAACAGAAGTCGTGGTACTATGTGCGCGGAAACCACGAAACGCGTGGCGAATGGGCCAACCGATTCCATGAATACTTCTGCACTCAACAACCGCATCTATACTTCACCGTGCGTCAGGGGCCGATACTTTTCATCTGTTTGGACACAGGGGAGGATAAAGCTGATACTGATATCGAATATGCGGGCATCACCGATTATGACAATTATCGAACAGAACAAGCGAGATGGCTCAAAGAGGTGGTGGCATCCAACGAGTTCAAGGAAGCGAAATACCGAGTGGTGATTGCCCACATGCCTCCCGCTGACACCCAGGACGCATGGCATGGACAGCGAGAGGTAACGAAAAAGTTGTTGCCTCCTTTGAACAAGGCTGGTATCAACCTGATGATTTGCGGACACATGCACGAACATCAATACATTGAACCCAATGACAGCCACGACTACCCCATTCTCGTCAATTCAAACAACAGCAGCGTGACAGCCCAAACAAAGAATGGACAACTGGATGTCAAGGTTCTTGACTTGAACGGAAAAACTACTTTCCACAAAACCTATTCAGCACGCTGAAATAGGTGGTTCCTGCGATGATGTCGTGACTTATTTCGCATCATCACGGAATAAAGAATCACAAAGAAGGCAAACATATTAAACCATACTATATTAAACCGCTTGTAGCGGCCTGCTTCAAAACATACTCTTTGCCATTTTTGAACATCAACATTTTCACATTATAGTTTATATCAATATTTTCACTTATTAATTTTATTACATCATGATTTTAAAATTACGAACTTGGACATTGTTGTTTTTTATGTTATTTGCTCACATTACTTGGGCAGACGAGGTTGTCTTCGACCTTTCCAACTACCTGAGCTGTAAGCTTTTTGGCTTTACAGAACCCTCAAGTAATTCTTCTCACGGTGGTGACATCACCGAGGAGAAGACAGCAAAGATAAACGATGTTTCTATCACGGTTCTACCCAATCCGAACAAAAATTTTCCAAACAAGATGTGGACCAACTCATTGAGACTTTTTGGTGGCAAGCTCATTGTAAAAGCCCCCAAACCCATCAAGGAGCTGGTTATGGAGTTGAATCATGACAAATGGGGTGATCGCAATACGGCTAACAACGGCAAATTGACCAGGGGACATTGGGTTGGCGATAACAAAACCGTAGAAATCAGCATCGCCTCTAACACAAGAATTCAGAAGCTCACGGTGAAATATGGCGACGTCGAAAACACACCTGGTGAACAAAAGGTTTATACCCTTCACGATTTGTGCCAAACTAAAGAAGAGCTGACTGATGTAGAGATTAAACTCACCGATGCGAAAGTGCTCTATTGTTTCTATACGAATGCTTGGATACGTCAAGGAGAAGATGCCATTATGTTGTACCTCACAGGAATAGACTATCAGACAAATGACGTGGTGAATGGCACATTCAGAGCCGATTTTCAAAACTACAAAGGTACTCCGGAAATCAAAGGAAACTTTATGACGACCAAGGCAGATAAGTTACAAATCGAACATAGTGAAGAGGCTGCACAGCCGATCAAGATAACCTTTGACGAATTGTTAACCAAAAAGTACCTCTCTAATTTAGTTGAACTAAAAGACATGAACGTAGTAGTGGAAGATAACAATTTCTTCATCGTGAACAATGGTCGGCGAATACAGCTATACAACAAGCTGCAATTGGACATGGAGGCTATTGAGGATGGAGCGTACACCGTGCGTGGAATCGTAACACTGCACGATTACAAAGTACAACTCTACCCCACAGAGTTAATACCTTCAACAACAAGTGGCATTTATGGCATGAAAGGCAACGATAAACAGACAAATCATTATCTATACAACTTAGCTGGTCAGCGAGTGGGTAAAGATTATAAGGGAATTGTTATCTCGAACGGAAAGACTATGGTGAAGCCATGAGCCATATAGACTGATTCTTATCATCCCAATGCTATTTCAGGATAGTGTTGGGATGTTTTTTATACAGGATGGTGCCAGCACTATCGAAGTCAAATTGAGCATCTCCTTTCCTGTTACTGCTAACGATAACAGCACAAAGACACGAGCAAGCCAGCATGGGCGGAATAGGAACAACAAGACCTCATGCATCGCTACCTCGCCGCATGAATCTTACAACTCTGTTCTTACATTGAAGAAAGGTTGTTCGTTGTAAATGAAACTATCATATCCATCTATATTAACAACGAGCGTAATGAATGCAACTACCACTTACAACACGATGCATAAATAGTGTTGAATGACAACAACGTTATTAGAGCTTGTTAACAAACCTTTCATTTGTTAAATCGATTCATTTTCTTTGACAAAATAAAATCGAGAAATAGACAAAACGGAGGGAATATTTTAGGCATTCAAAGCCATCAAACCATCATCATGTACGCAATTAACATGGAGTTAAGGTGCAATTAGCAAGCTTTTACAGTCCAATGTACATGCCTTAACCGCTCTATTTACATCATATTGAAGGTGATTTTGCACCAAAAAAAGGGATTTTCAGCCCCAAACACTTTGCTTTTGATTTCGCCTTAATCTTTAAAACCATATAAGTCATTAATAATCAAACAGATGATAAACACCTCTCATAACGAGCATATTTACGACGCATGAACAAGTTGGTTGAAAAAACGCCCAGCATTTGTGTTAAAAAGATGTTGCGACAGAAGATATTTCATTAAAAAATGTTCGGTTTGATCTACAACCGAAAAGCATCATTCTTAAACAAAAGAGCCGTGTGCTTGCAACAACAAAGCAACAGCTGCATGGTAGATAAATAGTCGGAGAATATAACCATACAAAAATAAATATCGCTATCTTTGCAACAAATTAACGAAAAACGAGTTAATAAAAGAAAGAGAAAAAGAGATTTTACCCACGATATGAAAAAAGTCATTCTATATATTCTGCTACTCATGATGTGCCCGCTGACCCTCGCGGCACAATCTTCCATGTCAGACGAACAGGTTCTTGAATTCGTCATGAAAGAGAACGCCGCTGGCACCTCACAGGCTCAAATTGTGACCAAGCTGATGCAGCGCGGCGTGAACATTCAACAAATCAGAAGAATAAAGGATAAGTACGAACGACAGACCAAGCGCAAAGGACTGGGAAACATAGCCGATCAGACCGTAGACAATACAGAAACACGCATGCGACAGGCCAAAGACAATTCGAAAGAAGCGAGGGCGAAGTATAACACCATCAAGGAGCAAAGTAGAGACGCCAAGCAACTTTCAACCAACAGACTGCAACCGCAGATACAGTGGCAGGACCAATATGATGAAGATAGCGAGGAGTTTAAGCTGATGCAACAAGAACTGAACTACCTCACACCCACCGACTCTATTAAATGGCTCAAGCAGATACTGAAGCAGCAGGCAGAAAATAAGAAGAAAGTTTTCGGCAGGGACATCTTTAACAACAAGGAATTGACCTTTGAACCCAGCATGAACATCGCCACGCCGCAAAGCTATCGACTGGGACCGGGCGACGCCGTGTTTATTGATATCTATGGCGCGTCACAAAAGTCGATCCAGTCTACGGTATCACCCGACGGTGACATCAACATCGAAGGTTTCGGCCCCATCCAGGTGAGCGGCTTGACCATTGCACAAGCCAACCAACGACTACGAGCGCAATTGGGTGCGCGATACAGCAGCAGCAAGGTGCGCCTCACCCTGGGACAGAGCCGAACCATCACCGTCAACGTGATGGGCGAAGTGCGGGCACCTGGCACTTATACCGTTTCAGCCTTCGCTTCTGTTTTCCATGCCCTGTACATGGCTGGAGGAACCAACGACTTGGGAACGCTGCGCGAAATCAAGATTTATCGCAACAACCGCCTCATCTCTCAAGCCGACGTTTACGACTATATTCTAAATGGCAAGATGACAGGCAATGTGCGCCTGACGGATGGTGACGTAATTTATGTGGGACCGTACAACTGCCTGGTGAACATCACTGGAAAGGTGAAACGCCCCATGTTCTACGAGATGAAGAGCAATGAGAGCGTGGGCACGCTGCTGAAATACGCAGGAGGCTTCACGGGCGACGCATACAAAAAGGCGGTACGCTTGGTTCGCAAGACGGGTCGTGAATTTGCGGTATTCAATGTTTCCGAATTCGACATGAACACCTTCCACATTGCCGACGGCGACTCGGTATCGGTCGACTCGATTATTCAACGCTATAACAATACGGTAGAAATAAAAGGAGCCGTATTCCGTCCGGGCTTGTACCAACTGGGCAACGACATCAACAGCGTGCGCACCTTGGTACAACATGCCGAAGGATTGAAGGAAGAAGCCTTCACCTCCCGTGGTGTCATTCATCGCATGAAGGAAGACCGCACCCTGGAAGTGGTGGCGGTTGACGTAGCGGGCATCATGAACGGCACCGTGGCCGACATGCCCTTGAAGGAGAACGACGTACTTTTCATCCCCACGAAACGTGAGATGATGCAGCAGCAAACCATCACCATCCATGGTGAGGTACAATATCCTGGCGTGTACAAATACGCTGACAACGAGACGCTGGAAGACTTCGTGTTGCAGGCGGGCGGACTTAAAGAAACTGCATCTACCGTAAAAGTAGATGTTGCACGTCGCATCGTCAACTCCAAAGCACTCACCACCGACTCACTCATTGCCAAGACATATACCTTTGCCTTGAAAGACGGCTTTGTTATCGACGGCGAACCCGGCTTTGTGCTTAAACCCTACGACGAAGTGTATGTACGCAAGAGTCCAGGTTACAGTACTCAGAAGAATGTAAGCGTAGAGGGCGAGGTAATGTTTGGTGGCACCTACACCATGTCCAAGCGTAACATGCGGCTCACCGACCTGCTGCAAGCAGCTGGTGGCGTGACCGACTTAGCCTACGTCAAGGGCGCACGGTTGGAGCGCGTACCCAATGCTATAGAAAGGTCAAGAATGGAAACAGCCCTGAAGATGCAGCAAGAAGAAATGCAACGCCAATTGTTGCAGATGGCTGCCAGCAGCAACAACGCTGGCGCCATACAGCAGTTGGGACAAAATACGTCGACTGCCCAATTGAAGAAATTTGAGATTCCCGCCACTTTTCCCGTAGGTATCGAACTGGATAAAGCCATCGCCGACCCCAATAGCGACGCGAACATTGTGTTGCGTGAAGGCGACCGCCTCATCCTGCCACAATACACCGCTACCGTCAAGATTAACGGAGCCGTGATGTATCCCAACACCGTGGCCTACAAAAAAGGAAAGAAAGCCAAGTACTACATCAATGCTGCCGGTGGATTTGCACAAAACGCCCGTAAGAGCAACGCCTACATCATCTACATGAACGGCATGGTAGGTAAGGTTAGCGAAGGTGCCAAGATAAATCCTGGCTGCGAGATAGTGGTGCCCACCAAGCTATCGCGCAAGATGAGCATCGCCGAGACCATAAGCCTGGGCAGCGGCATCACCAGCATCGCCGCCATGATAGCCACGATAGCGAATATGGTGAAATAAGGGGAGATAAACAAAACACATAGAAATATGACAGGAAACAATGAAAATATAAAACAAATTGACTTTAACAAGATTATAAAACAGATAAAACCGTACAAAAAGGAGTACATCGTTACACTACCTATTGTCTTTGTTCTGTCTTGCTTGTTGATCATTTGTATTCCACGCTATTATACCTCAACTGTCAAACTTGCACCTGAATTAGCAAGCCTAAATTCTAACTCATTATCTGATCTCGCATCTTCATTCGGTTTTGATATAGGAGGCTCAGCGAAAAACGGAGATGCTATATTTCCTGAACTTTATCCAGACGTGATAAGCTCTAACGATTTTATTGTCAATCTCTTTAACATTAAAGTAGTTACCAAAGAAGGGAATCTCAAAACCACATATTTTAATTATTTGTCTAAATATCAAAAAAGTGCATGGTGGAACAAAGCTTTATATAGCTTAAAAAGCATGTTTTCAAAGAAAGAGGCATCTGTCAATAAATCACAGAAAGTAAATCCTTTCATGTTAACTAAAAAAGAAGATTTGGTAGCAAAAGCTATCTCGGGAAAAGTAAAATGTAGTGTTGACAAAAAAAATTATGTCATTTCCATAACAGTGGAAGACCAAGACCCACTAATTGCCGCTACTATTGCAGATACAGTAAGAGTGCATTTACAAAATTTCATCACAGCCTATCGAACAAAAAAAGCTATTAACGATTATAACCATATCAAACAATTAGTAGAAGACGTTAAAAGTAAGTATGAACAAAAGAGACGTCAATACGGAGCTTACTCTGATGCCAATCAAGATGTTGTATTAGAAAGTTTTCGCCTCAAACAAAACGATCTTGAAAACGAAATGCAATTATATTACAACAATTACACTGCATTGCAAAACAAATTAGAAGTTGCAAGAGCTAAAGTCATGGAACAAACACCAGCTTTCACAACGCTCCAAAATGCTTCTGTACCTCTCAAGCCAGCAGGACCTAAACGCATGCTCTTTGTTTTAGGAATGACGTTTTTAGCTTTTGTCGTTATCACATTGTACGCTTTGCGCAGCATGATATTCACCGAAGAATAAATATGAAGATGGATTGTTTGATGAGCAACCAGACAAAGACTAAAAGAATAGCGTACAACAGCATTATTCTTTTTATTCGTATGCTCATCATCTCTCTCATTAATCTTTACGCTATAAGGTGGGTTTTGAAAAGTTTGGGGGTTGTAGACTATGGCATATTCAATGCAGTGGCAGGCATTGTGCTTTTAGGAGCAAGTGTTAGTGGGGTGTTAGCCATGACCACACAGAGGTTTTACTCGTTCGCATTGGGTGAGAAAAAAGAGGATAAGGTTGCTAAAATATTTTCTGTTTCGTTAAACCTTGTGCTGATTCTTTCCGTCCTCATCATTGTTGTTTTAGAACTTGTGGGACCTCATTTCATCTCCACGCAAATGACCATACCTACACATCGGCTAAATACTGCCTTGTGGGTTTTTCATTTTTCTATTCTCTCCTTTGTACTCAGTTTTGCGCAGATTCCTTTCATGGGTTTAGTGTATGCCCAAGAAGATATGTGGATTTATGCGCTTATATCCATGATAGAATGCGTGTTAAAACTGCTTCTTGCCATATTTGTAGGAAAAATGATGGCTGACCATTTACAGATGTATGGCATCGGCTTGTCTGCCATTACCTTTCTCTCGCTACTTCAATATCTTTTCTTCTCCCTCAAAAGATATAAAAACTGTCGCTATGTGCTTGTAAAAGAAAAAAACATCTACCGTGAGTTCGCTGTTTTCTCGGGCTGGACACTCTTTGGTACCATAGCAGGCGCAGCGGTTATACAAGGTAGTGCAATATTACTCAACACGTTCTTCTCTCCTCGCGTCAACTCCGATTATGCCATAGCCAACCAAATATATAATGCGTTGAACATGTTGGTTGCTACGGTGTTTATAGCTTTTCGCCCCGTCATGATAAAATCGTATGCGGAAGGTAACATACCATACTTAGATAAGATATTTTCATTAAGCAATAAGGTTATTTACTACATGTTATTACTTGTAGCCATACCTGTATTTTTTGAAATGAACACATTACTGACCTTTTGGTTAGGACAACAAGCCGTAACCCCGAACACAGTACTCTTCGCACGGCTTTATCTTGTTTATACGGTATGTATGTCTCTTCATAATCCCATTACGGCTATTGTGCATGCAACAGGAAATATTAAGCAATATTGCATCATCGTAGAAAGCACAATGTTATTATGCTTACCCCTATCATGGATATCTTATAAAATGGGTGCAGCTCCATACATGCTTTTCATAGCATTAACTATCCTTAGCATCGTTGGTCATGCTTTGCGTTTATGGGTTCTTAAAACAGTATACCACGCATTTGAGCTATCATCCTATTTGTGTTCGTTTCTCATTCCCGCTTGTTTCATTACAACAGGAAGTTATGTAGCAGCTTTATGCGTTCATCAAACAGTCGAACAGCCTTTTCTTAGATTATGCCTTGTCAGCTTAGGCTCTTTTATAGTTGTCAGTTTGCTGTTGTATTCTTTCGGATTAAACAATGAGGAGAAGCAACATCTTGCTCATCTGATTCTTAAGTATAAATCAAAATAGAGATGGCTTATATTGTTATTGTCATATACGTGATATGTTGCTTTTTTGCTTTATTCGAAGAACGAATAAAGCAATATAGAACTGCTATTTATATAAGTTTAGGTTTTTTATTAGTACTCGTTGCTGGATTAAGACCTGTGGGTATTGATCCCGATTCTCTTAATTATGAAAATACATTTCTGAATTACACCTCTCCTAATGCTTCTGATAACGTAGAATACTCATACATCCTTTTTTCACAAATCATCAACTTTTTTACCAATGATGTTCATGTGCTATTTTTATTCTATGCGCTTTTAGGAGTAGGAATAAAAATGTATGCATTTAGAAAATACTCTTCCACTTGGTTTCTTTTTTTGGCTCTATATATAAGTAATTATTATATCATGCATGAGTGTATGCAAATACGAACTGGCGTATTATCAGGACTCCTACTTGTTGCACTTACGAAAATAGGAGATGGAAACAGAAAAGTAGCCGCTGTGATTTTGCTAATTGGTTTTTTCTTTCATTATTCAGCCCTTATTCTTCTTCCCATTTTATTCTTATCAAATAAAGAGATGAACAAGAAACAAAGAACGAAATGGCTTACCCTTGTTTTTGCCTCATACCTTATATTCATCATGGGGCAGTCTTTTTTTGTTAATTTTGGTACAAATTTGCCATATATAGGTAACAAATTGGCATTATACCAAAAGGGAACGGAATTAGGAAAGATATCAGCTTCAACAAATGTTTTTGGACCAATTTATTTGTTTGGATTATTTCTGTATTTATACATTTTATACTTTTACGATACTATTAGTAAGCACAACAAATATCTACCACTACTGATAAAAGTTTTTTCTTTAGGTTTCTTCTTTTTTGCTTCATTTTCATTCCTTCCTGTTTTTGGACAAAGGGTCAGTATGTTATATAAAACCGTTAGTATTATTTTATTTGCCAACATTTATTACACCATACGCCCAAAATGGGTTGCTGTTAGTATTACAGCCATAATCGGTTTGTTGTATTTAAACTATTCACTTCCAGAAATCGGACTTACTTTATTTTGGAAAGTATAATTATTAAATGAAACAAATGAAAAAAACAATTATAAAAGTTTTAGATATGATAGGACAACTTCTATCACACATACCTTTTGCTATAAGTTTTATAAATGCATCATCCGTTCTCAACAGGATATACACAGGTTATATTAGACATAAATTCAAAAAAATAGGTAACTCAGTCATTTCTTATAAACCATTATTTTTATATGGTTGCAAAAATATAGAGATAGGAAATAATACGACACTCGAAAAAGACCTTCAACTAACATCATGGGGAGGAAGAATACATATAGGCAATAGATGTTTGATACGCAGAGGAGCCCACATTAGTGCTGCAAATAGTATCGTAATCGGAGATAATCTCTTAACTGGAACGAATATTTTAATTACAGACAATTCCCATGGAGACACGGATAATAAAACATTAAATATTCCTCCAGTAGAACGCCCCATTTTTAGTAAAGGACACGTTAAAATAGGTAATAATGTATGGCTGGGTAACAATGTGTGCATAATGTCCAACGTTACAATTGGCGATTGTGTGATAATTGGTGCCAATAGTGTGGTTACTCATAATATTCCAAGTTATGCAATAGCAGCAGGAATACCAGCGAGAATAATAAAAATAAGCAAAACAAAATAAAATGAATCAAGTACATCTTATTCCAACAGCAGGGTTATGCAATCGGATGCGCTCTATTGCGTCTGCCGTACACATAGCAAAGAAGCTAAATCAATCCTTACGCATATTTTGGAATCAATATGAAGGGCTGAATGCAAAATTCTCCGATTTGTTTAAGCCCATACCTGTTGAAAATACTTTCGTTGAAGATACCCCAAAATGGAAGTACTGCATTAATTACAGGAAAGATTATCTGCTGCGGAGAATATTTCTCATGAACTATGCGCAGGTCTTTTACAACATCAGCGTACGAAATGAGGAAAACATTTTCAGCAAGATAAAAAACAAACGAGGAAATTTGCTGCTTATCTCTTGTTTTGACATGTCTGAAATGTATCCATTACGACAAATTTTCATACCAACACCCGAAATACAAAGTATGATTGACGAAATGACAAGACAATTTACAAGCCACACCGTCGGCATTCATGTCAGACGAACAGATAACACGATGTCTATACGAGAATCACCTATAAGCAGTTTTGTCGAATTTATGGAAAGAGAAATTGAGAAAGATGCGAAAGCAACTTTTTACATCGCTTCGGATGACAACGAAGTAAAAGAGTTCATGCGAAACAAATTTTCTCATAGGGTGCTATTTTCAAACATAGAATTGTCTCGTTCTTCCTTATCAGGCATGAAAATGGCTGTTTCTGAACTTTTCGCACTGAGCAAAACATCTAAGATTTTGGGGAGTTATTATTCCTCATACTCACAAATAGCGGCGGAATTAGGTGGCACTCCTATTCAGTATGTATTGCAACAAAATTAAGAACAATAAAAATAAACAAACAATGAAAGCGAGAGTAATCGCATACTATCTTCCACAGTTTCATCCCATTCCCGAAAATGACAAGTATTGGGGAAAGGGGTTCACCGAGTGGACGAACGTGGCAAAGGCGAAACCACTGTTTAAGGGGCATTATCAACCACGCATACCAGCAGATTTAGGTTTTTATGACCTACGCCTGCCAGAGGTGCGAGAGCAACAAGCGCAAATGGCTCGCGAAGCCGGCATAGAGGGCTTTTGCTATTGGCACTACTGGTTTGGCAACGGCAAGAGACTGCTGCAGCGTCCTTTCAACGAAGTGTTGCAAAGCGGAAAACCCGACTTCCCCTTTTGCCTGGCATGGGCAAACCATTCATGGAAAACGTCTACATGGGAGAATGGAGGAAAAGACCGCATGATTGTAGAGCAGCGTTATCTTGGTGAAGAAGATTACACCATGCACTTTCAAGAAGTATTGCCCGCCTTTAGGGATAAACGCTATATAACCATTGAAGGTAAACCGCTATTTGCCATTTTCGACCCATACAACTTTCGCGACGTGTCTAATTTTATAAAGACATGGCAGCGTCTGGCAAAAGAGAATGGGTTGAAAGGCATTTACTTTATTGCCATGAGCAACTCTACATCAACATTACAGCGCAATGCAGACGGCACCCTAAAGCGTGTTGCCCCTAATTTGCAATCAAGTGAAAGGGTGTATAATGATTTACTCAACTTAGGGTTTAATGGCATTAATTCATTTGGCAAGTCACGTGCGGAAATGCTCTACATGGGGAAATATATGCGTATTGTCAAAAAACTGCTGCATCAGTACTTGCCATTCTTGCCCACACATTGTATTAATTACGAAAAGATAGTTCAACACTTCTTCGCCCCAGAGGATAGTTGGGAAAATGTCTACCCCTCAATATTTCCCCAATGGGACAGAACGCCACGGGCAGGAAACAGCGAGGGGGTATATGTAAATACCACTCCTACGACCTTTAAAAAGCACGTTCAAGACGCATTGAACGTTATTAAGAATAAAGACATGGAACATCAGATTCTCTTTCTTCGCTCATGGAACGAATGGGGAGAAGGCAACTATGTTGAACCCGACTTGAAATATAGTCATGGCTTTTTAGATGCTATCAAAGAAACTATTGTGTAATTCGAAAGCTGGCTGCATGTATCTGTACAGCATATTAGAATAAATACTATCCATAATCAAAAAATTATAATTATCTTTGTAATAAGAAAAATATAATTAGCTAAACAGATAAAGTAAACAATAGCACGCAATAAACATTTGTCATAACTGATAGCGTTACAAAATTTAGAGGTGTACAAATAAAGACAACTCATTGGAATTATAAAATAAACCACTTATGAACACCGATTTAATATCTGTCATCATACCCACCTACAAACCAGCCAACTATATTTATAGATGCTTGGAGAGTGTTGCCAGACAGGATATTAGCAAGCAAAGATTCGAGGTCATTATAGTTCTTAATGGTTGCAACGAACCTTATTACACTGACATAAAGTTATTTTTGCAGCAAAAGTTTCAGGGAATCAAAACCTTGCTTTTGCAAACTGACGTTGCAGGCGTATCTAATGCCCGCAACATAGGCTTGGACAACGCACGGGGAGAATACATCACTTTTATTGACGACGATGATTGGGTGTCAAATAATTATCTAAAAGGATTATTAGAAGTAGCAAATCCCGACTATATAATGATTTCTAACGTAATACAAATAGAAGAAAAGACTCAAAAGCAACTACCATACTATCTTCATGCTACTTATCTAAATTTAAAAGACATCAATCATGTATCAAAATTTAAGGTGCGCAGTTTTTTGTCTACAGCTTGTGTAAAATTGATACCAAAAGCAATTATTGAAAATAGACGATTTAATAATCAGCTTTCAATAGGAGAAGACGCTTTCTTTATGTTTCTTATTTCAGATAAGATTAAAGGATTCTCCTTTGCAAAATCTGACGTTATCTATTATAGAGTAAAGCGTGATAATTCTGCAACCTATACAGAAAGGAATTTCAAACAACGATTAGAAATCGCACAGAAATTAATATGCGCATACATCCACGCTTATCTTCCTCATATAAGTAAATATAATCCATTGCTTTTTATCTCGCGTATTGTAGCAACTATTAGAAATTTAATGACATAACTTAATAAGTAATACTGCAAATGAGTATTTATGATTTCCTATACAAAGACAACTCTTTGGACTTATAGAATAAACCACTTATGAACACCGATTTAGTTTCTGTCATCATCCCCTGTTATAACTCTGGTATTTATATAAAAGAATGTGTAGATAGTATCTTACAACAAACGTATCAAAATTTTGAGATTTTGATTACGGACGATGGGTCCACTGACACATCAACAATTAAACTTTTACAACAAATAGAGAAATGTGACAAACGTATCAACGTATTTTTTTTAGATGGAAACAGTGGCCCGGCTGCAGCACGCAATAACTCGATAAAACATGCTAAAGGACGATACATCGCCTTTTGTGATAGTGATGACAAATGGCTTCCCAATAAGCTAACCGATCAAATACCATTATTCGACAATAAAGAAGTAGCTATTGTATATTCTGATTATGAAAAAATGGATGCACAAGGCAAGCGAAACAACAGGATTGTACATGCGCCTAAAAGCCTTACATACGCCAAGTACCTTAAAGGAAATACAATAGGGAATCTTACAGGCATTTACGATACTCAAAAGGTGGGAAAAGTGATGCAGAAGAACATTCACCATGAAGACTATGTGTTATGGTTGGATATTTTAAGACATGGTTGGACAGCTCTCAATGCAAATACGGTAACTGCTGTCTACCGCATACATTCTAATTCTATAACAGCCAATAAGTTAAAACTATGTACATGGCAATGGTATATATACAGACACCATGAACACTTAGGCTTAATTTCTTCAATGTATTATTATATACATTACGCATATAGAGCATTCGTTAAGTTTCTAATCTAATTTTAATATATTTGAGTATGGATTCTCAATTAAACAATAGCTTACTTACCCTTTTCAAGGCATTTATAGCTTTTTGTCATGAACACCACCTTACTTATTATGCCGCATACGGTACGGCACTGGGAGCCGTAAGACATAAAGGCATGATCCCTTGGGATGATGATATAGACGTATGGATGCCACGAAAGGATTACGATAAACTGTTATCTCTTAGAAGCCATTTAAATGGAACAAACTATGAAATAATAGATATTAAAGATAAGGGATATTACCTATACTTTGCTAAATTTTGCGACCGTAACTCTACTATCATTGAGCGTGAGGGTGAGGCATTAATGGGATTATATTTAGATATTTTCCCTTTGGATAATTACGATAACCATAAGGGAAAGTTTCTGAAAAGAATAAATTGGATATATAGGATACTGTGGCTTGTGTATGGACGGAGTTACAGAGTTTATTCTTCAACCGAGATACGCACACATCTTAAGAAAGGTGAAATTAGCTTTTTGCCAAAGTTGCTGTTTTACAACATTCTTAAACCGTTTAGAGGTGTTGCCAAGATGGGTATTAAGAAGATACAAGGAGTTTTGCTTTCTATTCCAGAAACAAATAAGATATGGACTTATGACGTAAAAAGCAGTCTAAGTGTGGTCTTTTCTAAAGACTGGTTTGGAGACGGAATAAAATTACCTTTTGAGGATTTGGAAATAACTGTACCCTCAAACTATGACAAAGTTTTGAAAACATATTATGGCGACTACATGACTCCTCCGCCGGCCACACAGCGCCAATCACAACACTACCGATATTTTATAGATTTAGACAAAAGATACTCTCGCAAGGAGATTATAGACAAGATGTTTGGCAAAAAAATGTAACGAAAAGGAACAAAAATACGCTCGATAGGGGTTTGTTTGAAAGAACGCAACTTGTCTGCCGAAAGAAATAAGGTGAAGTATTAGTAACCTGTTAGCTGATTGAATGTTATTACAATTGCATCGTAGTACGTTTACTTGTTGGAATCCACCCCATTCAAAAATATGAAGCATCGCACATAATAAGCCAGGAAAGTCTGCGTTATATGATAAAAGTTACAAGGTGAAGAAAATCCCGCCCTACATCAAATACAACGACGACATCAAGAACCCTCGGTTCATTCCCGACGGTATGAACGAGTTGGAGCGTAACATCAAGCGCGCTGCCGATTTCTTGATAGCCACCATAGCACTGATTGTTTTCTCACCCTTGTTTCTGCTTTGTTATTGCTTGGTGAAGCGTGAGGACGGCGGACCTGTGATCTTCAAACAGGAACGCATCGGGCGCTTCGGCCGACCTTTCACCATTTACAAATTTCGCAGCATGTGCATCGACGCTGAGAAAGATGGACCACAACTCTACAGACACCAACACGACAAGCGCATGACCAAGATAGGGAGATACCTGCGCACGCACCACTTGGATGAACTGCCGCAACTATGGAACGTAGTCAAAGGGGACATGGCCTTCATCGGACCACGACCGGAACGAAAGTTCTACATCGACCAAATCATGCAACACGATTCCAGGTATGCCTACCTTTATCAAATCAGGCCCGGCGTCACCTCGTACGCTACCTTGTACAACGGCTACACGGACACCATGGAGAAAATGTTGAAACGACTGGATCTCGACTTGTATTACCTGGAACATCGGTCATGGTGGTTCGATATGAAAATACTAACCAAAACCTTCATTAACATCGCATTCGGTAAAATTTTCTAACCTTAACCCATTCAAACCTTTCACATAGAGAGAACAGGCTTCCCAATCTAAAGTCTAACTACCCAGGCAATATCCACAAGCATATTATCACATGCGTGATGCCACAGATGTTGCGTTTGTAAGTATCGAATCCATAGTTTTTGATAGCGGATGGCGCGCAGACATTTCACTGAATTAACCCAACACAGGTTACAAAAAGAAACATCATACCCTCAACACGGGTTAATTAGTGTTAACAATTACATTAATTAACATAAAAACATAATTATCCTATTATGATTTCCTTTACTTTGCGGTCGCATTTAATAAACTGTAAGTAAAACTAATGGCTACTACACTCATCATCTTACAATTACTCATTGTATTTGGTTTCATCTTTATTGGCGCCCGCGTAGGCGGCATCGGCATGGGTATCTACGGCATGGTAGGTACTTTCCTATTGGTCTTTGTCTTCGGTCTGGCACCGGGAAAAGCACCCATCGATGTGATGATGATCATTGTTTCGGTCATTGTAGCAGCTTCAGCCCTGCAGGCCACGGGAGGTTTAGATTATCTGGTGGGTGTCACGGGCAAGTTCTTGCGCAAGCATCCCAGTCAAATCACCTATTACGGTCCGTTGGCATGCTGGATATTCTGCCTATTGGCAGGAACGGCGCACACCTGTTATTCACTGCTCCCCATCATTTCTGAGATAGCCCAGGCCAACAAAATTAGACCCGAAAGACCGTTGAGCGTCAGCGTCATTGCTGCTTCGCTGGGCATCACCGGCAGTCCTGTGAGTGCCGCTACAGCAGCCATCATCAGCACTGATATCCTGGGCTTGAAAGGCATCGACCTGGCTGATGTGATGATTGTGTGCATTCCTGCCTCTTTCGTAGCCATCCTCGTGGCAGCATTTGTGCAGAACCGGATAGGCAAAGAGTTGGAAGACGACCCCATCTATCAAGCTAAGGTGGCATCTGGTGAAATCAATCCGGAAGAAGAACAGAAACGCATGCAGCAAATGAGCACCAACCCCAACCCACGCGCAAAATACTCCGTGTATGCTTTCTTGCTGGGCGTTGCGCTGGTAGTAACATTTGGTCTGTTCCCTCAACTGAAGCCCCATCACATGGTTGACGGCGTGATGACGCCAATAGCCACCTCCGAGATGATCGAGATTGTGATGATGTCGGCGGCTGCGTTGATTCTCCTTGTGGGCAAGGGCAATGTGGCCACAGCTGCCAAGGGAACTGTCTTCGCTGCCGGCATGAACGCCATGGTGAGCATCTTCGGTATTGCTTGGATGGGCGACACCTTCTTCAATGGCAACAAAGACTTCTTCGTCACTCACCTGGCCGATTGGGTACAAGCAGCTCCTTTCTTGTTCGCCGTCATCCTCTTCATCATGAGCATCATGCTGTTCTCACAGGCAGCCACCGTGCGTACCATCTATCCACTGGGTGTGTTGCTGGGCATCAACCCGCTGTACCTGCTGGCGATGTTCCCCGCCTGCAACGGTTATTTCTTCATGCCCAACTACCCCACCGAGGTGGCAGCCATCAATTTTGACCGAACCGGCACCACACGCATCGGTCGGTACGTCATCAATCACAGTTTCCAGTTGTCAGGATTCATCACAACCATCGTGTCCATCGCACTGGCTTTCTTGATCACGCAATTATTTTATTGATATCATATTTAATCACTTAAAAACAATTTATTATGAAACATTTACGTATCAACATCCTGGTGATTGTTGCATTGTTCGTTACCGTTGGTCTATGTGCCAAACCTAAGGTTCGCATCTTGGCAACAGGTGGCACCATTGCTGGTGTATCCACAAGTTCTACCTCATCGGCTTACAATGCCGGCCAACTGGGTGTAGAAACCTTGATTGCTGCCGTTCCGCAGATTAAAGACATCGCTGACGTATCAGGTGAGCAAATTTGCAACATCGGTAGTCAGGACATGAACGACCAAGTGTGGCTGAAACTGGCCAAACGAATCAACCAGCTGCTCAACCAAGAAGGTTACGACGGCGTGCTGATTACTCATGGAACCGACACCATGGAAGAGACCGCTTACTTCTTGAGCCTCACCGTACACAGCAACAAGCCTGTGATCTTGGTAGGTGCCATGCGTTCGGCCACAGCCATTTCTGCCGACGGACCCGCCAACCTGTACAATGCAGTGGCTGCCATTGCTACACCCGAATCGCGCGACAAGGGCGTGATGGTTTGCATGAACGACCAACTGTTTGACGCCAAATCGGTCATCAAGACCCACACCACCGACTGCGGTACGTTCAAGGGTGGCATCTATGGTCAAATTGGTAACGTGTTCAATGGCAAGGCTTACTATCTGCAAACACCAGCCTACAAGCGTGGAACAGAATCAGTATTCAACGTGGACAACCTGGACAAGTTGCCACAGGTGGGCATCATCTACGGTTACTCTAACTGCTCTGACCTTCCTATCAAGGCATTCGTTGATGCCAAGTACGATGGTATTGTGTTGGCAGGTGTTGGCGACGGCAACTTCTACAAAGACGTTTTCGACGTAGCTATCAAAGCACAGAACAGCGGCATCCAAATCGTTCGTTCAAGTCGTGTACCCACAGGTCCTACCAACTTGAATGCTGAAGTAGATGACAACAAATATCATTTCGTGGCATCTCTCAACCTCAATCCTCAGAAAGCACGCGTATTGTTGATGCTGGCTTTGACGAAAACACACGACTGGCAGCAAATTCAGAAATACTACCAAGAATATTAATTCCTATCATTGACAACAGGAATAAACATAATGAACATGAAAAAAATAATGATGATTTGCGCCATGATGTCTTTGGCACTGGGCGCAAGCGCACAAGGTAACAATACAGGCATGGGTGGCGAAGATGGCAATTACGAGTCGTTGGCAAGCCGCCTGTTCAAATTGGAGAAGAAAAGCGACGCATTCAACGTGTACTTCAACTATGCGTCTTCCTTCCAAGAGGCCTACGATGGCAACGACTGGGGGTCGTCCTTCAAGAACAAGCAAGCCCGATTGGAAATCAAAGGTTCCTTCGGCAAACTCTCTTACCGTTTCCGTCACCGCTTGAATAAAGCCAATGGTGCGCAGGGCGAGGACAACTTTGCCAAGGCTACCGACATTCTTTCGGTTGGTTATCAGGTCACCGACAAGCTCGGTATCACGGGTGGTAAGATGTGTCAGAACTGGGGTGGATTCGAATTTGACGAAAACCCCATGTACATCTACCAATACTCTGACATGGTTGACAATATGGATAACTTCATGGCCGGCGTAAACTTCGCATTCAAACCCGTGGAATCTCAGGAGTTCAACCTGAACATCACCAATGCTTACAACAACAAGTTGGCTCAAGAATACGGGGCTGACCTCAAGGTGATGAAAGAGAATGGAAAGACTGAAGCTGTGGAAGCTGCCAAACATCCATTGACCTATATCTTCTTGTGGAATGGTAATTTCTTTGGCGATAAGCTACAAACGCGTTGGTCAGTGGGCACACAGACACAGGCCAAGGATCAGAGCAGCCAGATGGTGATGCTCGGTCAAAAGCTCAACTTGCCCACCTTCCAGTGGTATTTCGACTACATGGGGGCCTTTGACGACGTAGACCGTCTGGGCATTGCCACCAGCGACTTGTCTGCATTCCGCGGAAAAGGCAACGTGCGCTACGGCAAGGTGAACTACAACTCGTTCATAACCAAAGTTAATTGGCAGTTCGTTCCACAGTGGAACCTGATGCTCAAAGGCATGTACGAGACGGCAAGTGTCAGCAAGATCGAAGAACTCAAGAACTATCGTAAGTCCTTTGGTTACTTTGCCAGCTTGGAATATTATCCTGTCAAGTCACAAGACTGCCGCGTATTCTTGTCATACATCGGCCGCAACTACAAGTTCACCGATAAGAGCAAACTGGCTGACTACAACACCAGTCGCATCGAACTGGGCTTCATGTACAGAATCAAGGCGTTCTAACAACGATCTTTTAACAGCAAGATGAACGTGAGACACCTTTCGTGCCCACGTTCGTCTGTTATGACGAACCATGACAAACACAGAAAAAAACAACTACAAAATCAATAATAAACACAATGGAACAAAACGAAAAATACAGAATAGAGTCTGATCTCTTGGGCGAATTACAAGTGCCAGCAAACGCTTATTATGGTGTTCAAACGCAGCGCGCCATCAACAATTATCGCATTTCCAACACCAAGATGTGCGATTATCCCCAGTTTATCATGGCCATCGCATACGTTAAGAAGGCAGCAGCCGCAGCCAACGCTGAGCTGGGTGCCCTTGACAAAAACATTGCAGATCACATCTGTCAAGCTGCCGACGATATCATTGGAGGCAAGCTGTGGGACAACTTCTGCATTGACATGGTACAGGGTGGAGCCGGCACATCCGTGAACATGAACGCCAACGAGGTGATTGCCAACCGCGCATTGGAGTTGATGGGATATGAAAAAGGTGACTATGTACACTGCTACCCCAACGACCATGTCAACTGCGGACAGTCTACCAATGACGCTTATCCAACGGCTTTACGCTATGCGGCCTACCGCATGAACAAAGACTTGTTGAAGAGCCTGAAAGCACTTGTAGACTGCTTGCGCACCAAGGCCGACGAGTTTAAAGACGCAGTGAAGATGGGTCGCACCCAACTACAAGATGCTGTGCCTATGACATCGGGACAAGAGTTCGCTGCTTATGCCAACACATTGGAAGATGAGCTGGAGTACATCGAATACAATGCGAAGAAAATGCTCACCATCAACATGGGTGCCACAGCCATTGGCACAGGTCTGAACGCAGTTCCAGGCTATGCTGATTTGGTGACCGAGTATCTCACCAAGTTCACCGGCGACAAGTTTGTGAAGGCCAAAGACATGATTGCGGCCACACCAGACACCAGCGATTATGTAAGCTACTCAGGAGCATTGAAGCGATTGGCGGTCAAGTTATCCAAGATTTGCAACGACCTTCGCCTCATGGCTTCAGGTCCTCGTTGCGGCTTGTACGAAATCAATCTGCCCGCCATGGCACCAGGTTCTTCCATCATGCCAGGAAAGGTGAACCCCGTCATACCCGAGGTGACCAACCAAGTGTGCTTCAAGGTCATCGGTAACGACATGACCATCACCATGGCTGCCGAAGCCGGACAGCTGCAACTCAACGTCATGGAGCCTGTCATCGTAGAGTGTATGTTTGAGAGCATCACCTGGATGACCAACGTCATGAACACCTTCAGGGAGAAATGCGTGAGCGGCATCACCTTGAACGAGAAGCACAACCTCGACATGGTGAAACATTCCATCGGCATCGTCACGGCGCTGAACCCATACATTGGGTACAAGAACAGCACCAAGGTTGCTAAGGAAGCACTGGAGACTGGTAAGAGCCTACACGAGATTGTTGTGGAGAAGAAACTCATGAGTGCCGAAGAGGTGGACAAGATACTCGACCCAAAGGCCATGTTGCAGTCACACAACCTATAAGCATGGGGCGAAAGCCCTGATAAAATGATAGGGGGGTGCATCATCATTTTGATGCACCCCCTTTTCTTTTTGTTTCAACAACGAATCGAACCCATGCAACGAATCACATGGTAGGCAATATAAGGAGCAACGGAATGGCACGGAACGACACGGCTTTTTTATTGATGAGAAATATTGTTGAACAACGAATGAAACCAATGAAACGAATCAACTAAAGCAAGACCATGAACGCAAGCGTTCTGCGAATGGAACAAATCTAACGACAGCAACACGTCCATAACTGTGCTAAATTCGTTTCATTTGGCGAACGCTGGCGTTCATTGATTCCAACAATCGAATTTGTGTTATTCGTTAAATTCGTTGTTAAAACAAAAGAAAATGATTAATGTTGAACTACAAATTAAACAAATGATACGAATCAACTAAACAGGACCATGAATAATTCATTGATTTCCAACAATCGAATTTGTTTAATTGGTTCAATTCGTTGTTAAAACAAAAAAATGATTGTTGTTGGCAACATACTTTCTATATGAAAGAGTTGTTCCACACCACCAGCAGGATGATGTTGGAGGTTACAACCTGGTGAGCGGCTATCAATCGAGTAGGAGGTAAACACTAATTATAGGTGTTTATTTCCTACTTTCGTGTTCACCGACCTCTCACACCACCGTACATGCGGTTCCGCATACGGCG
>QWCQ01000561.1_pt1 | contig 23831 bp, 20 predicted proteins | sample 1972701 | NCBI WGS metagenome assembly QWCQ01 (sample SAMN09866704, study PRJNA288562) | Human gut metagenome isolate pre4_stool, whole genome shotgun sequencing... | reverse complement strand
TCATAAATTCCCCTTTAAAAAATCGCATTAAAATAAATCTTAATGCGACTAAAATTTTATTTACTTATCTTGTTCTTTCTTATTATCTTCTCTCTTTAATAGAGCTTTTCTTGAAAGTGAAATTTTACCAGTATCATCTGAAATATCAATAACTTTAACTTCTACTGCATCGCCAACTTTTAGAACATCTTCAACATTATTAGTTCTTTCGTGAGCAATTTCTGAAATATGAAGAAGTCCTTCAGTTCCCTTTTTAAGTTCAACAAAGGCACCAAATTTAACAATTTTCTTTACTTTACCAGTATAAACTTCTCCAACTTCGATTTCTTTTACTATATCTTCGATAATAGCAATTGCTTCTTTAGCTCTTTCATCACTTTCTGAAAGAATAGAAATTCTTCCGTCATCATCGATGTCGATTTTAACGCCAGTTTGTTCAATAATTTTATTAATTATCTTTCCGCCAGCGCCAATTACTTCACCAATTCTTTCAGGGTCAATAGAAATCATGTGAATTATTGGAGCGTACTTAGAAAGTTCTGCTCTTGGTTTTTCAATAGTAGTAGCTAAATGATCAAGTATTTCAAATCTTGCAACTTTTGCTCTTTCAAGAGCAACTTCAAGAATTTCTTTTTTAATTCCTTCAACTTTTATATCCATTTGTATAGCAGTGATACCTTCTCTAGTGCCTGCTACCTTAAAGTCCATATCTCCAAAGTGGTCTTCAAGGCCTTGAATGTCAGTTAAAATTTTTATAACACCCTTTTCTTCAATAAGACCCATAGCAATACCAGCTACTGGTGCCTTAATTGGCACACCTGCATCCATTAATGCAAGAGTAGATCCACATATAGATGCTTGAGAAGATGATCCATTAGAGGATAATACTTCAGATACAACTCTAATTGTGTAAGGGAAAGTTTCACTATCAGGTATTACTGGAATAAGTGCCCTTTCAGCTAAAGCACCATGACCAATTTCACGTCTTCCTGGTGATCTTGATGGTTTAGTATCTCCAACGCAAAATCCAGGGAAATTATAGTGGTGAATATATCTCTTTGGCTTGTCATCTCCAAGTCCATCAATAACTTGTTCTTCAGAAATTGCTCCTAATGTTGCAATTGAAAGTACTTGAGTTTGTCCTCTAGTGAATAGTCCTGAACCATGAGTTCTTGGAAGAACTCCTACTTCAGAAGAAAGAGGTCTAATTTCAGTAAGTTTTCTATCGTCGGGTCTTCTTTCATCTTCAAGAATGCCACGTCTAACTTCAGTTACTTCTATTTCTTCTAAGGCAGCTTCAACGTCTTTTGCGTTTTCTTCCATTAGGTCTTTAAAATGTTCTCTAATGTCGTCTTTTGCTGCTTCAGTTTTTTCAACTCTTACAATTTTATCTTTTTGTCTAATTGCATCAACTAATAAGTTTTTGCCATATTCTTTAACTTTAGAAACAATTTCTTCATCAGCCTTAAAAACTTCATATTCTGCTTTTTCTTTTCCGATTTCCGAAGTAATTTCGTTAGTAAACTTACAAATTTCTTTTATAACTTCATGTCCTTCTAAAATTGCTTCTAACATTTCAGCTTCGCTTACTTCTTGTGCACCTGCTTCTACCATCATGATGGCAGATTCCGTACCAGCAAGTGAAAGATTTATTCTAGAGTTATTTCTCTCTTCTTCATTAGGATTTACAATATATTTACCATCAATAAAGCCAACTTCAACAGATCCAGTAGGGCCGTCAAAAGGAATGTCAGAAATAGAAAGAGCAATAGAAGAACCAATCATAGCTACAATTTCTGGTGAATGATCTTGGTCAACACTTAAAACAGTAGCTACAATATGAACATCATTTCTATATCCTTCAGGAAAAAGAGGTCTTAGAGGTCTATCGATTAATCTAGCAGAAAGTGTAGCTTTTTCACTTGGTCTTCCTTCTCTTTTAATAAATCCACCAGGAATTTTTCCAACAGCATACATCTTTTCTTCGTAATCAACACTTAGAGGAAAAAAGTCGATTCCCTCTCTTGGTTTAGATGAAGCTGTAGCTGTTACTAGGACAACAGTATCTCCATATTGTACTAAACAAGCTCCATTAGCTTGTTCTGCAACTTTTCCAATTGTAACTTTTAACTGGGAACCTGCAAGATCCATAGTATAAGTTTTTTCCATTATTTCCTCCTTCTAATAAGAAAGAGCGGAATTACCGCTCCTATTATCCTCTTATTTGTAGTTTTTTAATAAGTGTACGATATCTTTCTATATCACTATTTTTTAAATATCTTAATAAGTTTCTTCTCTTACCAACCATTTTAAGAAGTCCTCTTCTTGAGTGGTGGTCTTTCTTGTGAATTCTTAAGTGTTCGTTTAAATCGTTAATTCTTCTAGTAAGAATTGCAATTTGTACTTCTGGTGAACCTGTGTCACCTTCGTGAGTTTTAAATTCGTCAATAATGATTTTTTTAATATTTGGTTCTAACATATTTTCCTCCTAAATTTTTAATAGAGCTAATCAAAGTAGGCGTCGAGGAGCGACAAACTGTGAATAGCTATTTAACCTTTTATATATTACCACGAAATGCAATAAATGTAAAGTTATCTATTTCTTGTAACTAAAACATCTTTTGCAATTTGTTCAAACAATTCTTCTACACTATTAAACTTTAATTCAGGTCTAACAAAATCTAATAGTTCAAGCTCTACAATTTCACCATAAATATCCTCATTAAAATCTAAAATATGTGCTTCTATTTTAATTCCATCATGTTCAACAGTAGGATTGGTCCCAATATTTGTAGATGCCTTATATTTTTTACCCTTAATTATAATGTCGGTGTCGTATACTCCAAATTTTGGTATAACAAAATTATCAATTAGTCTTAAATTTGCCGTTGGATAGCCCATTTTCTTGCCCAAGCCTTTTGCATGAATAATTTCTCCAATAAGTTTATAAGGTCTTGAAAGTAAAAAATTTGCTTCCTTTATTTTACCATTTTCAATTAATTTTCTAATCAATGAAGAAGAAATTTTTTCGCCTTTATAAGAAATTTGCTCAATTATTTCAACAGATTCAAATAAATTTTTATTTTTCTTTAAAAAATTTACATCACCAGATTTTTTATATCCATAGGTGTAATCATAGCCCACTACTACTCCCTTTATTTTTAAATTTTTTGTTAAAAATTTATCTAAAAACTTAATTGGACTGTAAGACATAAATTCTCTTGTAAAATTAATCAGGTAAATCATATCTACACCTAAAGTTTCTAAAATTTCAAATTTAGTCTTATTAGTGGTGATAATATCTTTTTTCCCAACTTTTACAAGATTATCTGTGTGCTCGTTAAAAAGCAAAAGGCTTGATTTAATATTTAATTTTTTTGCATTTTTTATTGCCTTAGTTATTAATTCAATATGACCTCTATGGACACCGTCAAAATTGCCAAGAGCTATAACTGATTCTTCTTGTGCTTTATAATTTAAGTCGATTTCAATTATTTCCATAAATCACCTATTAAATTCTTCTTCATTTTGAGAAAAAACTCTCCATCTTTTTCCCTTATTTCTCCAATTCCCAAAAAGTTATCTTCTGAATAAACTCTATAATTTTCATCATTTAGCTTTTCGTTCAACTTATAAAATTGACCCATAATAAATTTTTCGCAAAAACTTTTTGGAATATCAATTCTTTTAAAATCTATTAGTGCTAAATCCATGGGTAAAATTTTTTCTTTTATTTCATCTAGGCTTGATCTTTCAAAATCAGAAACTTTAATGGCATCTTCAATTTTGAAAGATCCACTTCTAGTTCGTCTAAGCTCAGTTAATGTGCCATAAGTTCCAAGAGATTTTCCAAGGTCATTTGCAAGAGATCTAATATATGTTCCCTTTGATACCTTAGTTAAAATTGTAAATTCGTCTTTTCCATTAAAATCTAAAAGTTCAATTTTATAAATTTCAACATCTCTTTTTTTTATTTCGACATCTTTACCTTCTCTTGCATATTCATAAAGTTTTTTTCCCTTAACTTTTAGAGCAGAATAAATTGGAGGTCTTTGAGAAATTTTACCAGTAAGTTTGATTAAAGCGTCTTTAATTTCTTCTTCATTAAAATTTACATTTTCTTCCTCCAAAATTTTTCCAGTTATATCATAGCTATCAGTTAGGACTCCAAGTTTTATTTTTGCCTCATATACCTTATCACTTGATAAAATATAATCGCTTGTCTTTGTTCCCTTTCCTATAGAAATAACTAGCACACCAGTCGCCATTGGATCTAGTGTGCCAGTGTGACCTACTTTTTTTATTCCTAATTTTTTCCTAACTTTATAAACTAAATCGTGAGAAGTAATTCCCTTTTCTTTGTCAAAAATTAAAAGTCCGTCCATCATAATTGTTCTTCAGCTACTTTAATAATGTCATCTTTAGCTTTTTTTAAATCAGTATGATTTATAGTGCCACCAGATGCCCTTATATGGCCACCACCATTAAATTTTGATGCAACCTTTGTGCAGTCAATATTTGACTTAGATCTAAGAGAAAGTCTTATGCAGTCATCTTTTTCTTTTAATAAAATTGCAAGTTCAACTGTGTCAATATCTCTTACAAATTCAACAATTCCATCTGCATCAGATTTTTCTGCCTTTGATTTTTCCATGTCTTCTTTTGTAACAAAAACAAGGGCAATCTTATTGTCATGAAAGTATTCTATTGAATTCATTGCTCTAATTAATAAATCTGTCTTTTCTCTACTTCTACTTTGATAGACATTCACTGTAACTTCATCAATATCAACATCGTATTTAAATAAATTTGATGCAGTTAAAAATGTACTTGAAGATACAGAGCTATATTTAAAGGATCCTGTATCAGTTGAAAGTCCAGTAAATAGTGAAGTTGCAATTTCTTTACTTAGTTCTAAATTCAAAGTTTCAAAAATCCTTGCAAGGACTTCACAAGTTGCTGGAGATTTAAAGTCAACTATATTTAAATCAGCGTAATTTGTGTTGCTAAAATGATGATCAATATTTACAGTTTTCTTTGATGCTTCAAAGACTTTTTTTATATTATCGCCCATTCTATTTTCATCAGATGAATCTAAGGCAATAAATAAATCAAAATCATTTTGTAATTCATTAGGAGCCTTTGCAAAGGACAAGTTTGGCAAAAATTTAAAAGATTTTGGAATTTTGTCATCTAAAATAAAGACTACATCTTTTCCAAGTTTATTTAACATACCAACCATTGCTGTAACTGAGCCTAAGTTATCTCCATCTGGATTTAAATGAGAAGCAACTGCTATAATTTCACTTTCATCAATTAATTTTTTAAAAGTTGAGGAAAGTTCCATTAAATTATTCATTTCCACGATTTACCTCATCAATTAATTTATCAAGTTCAAGTGCCTTTTCTATAGAATAATCTTTAATGAAGATAAGTTCAGGCATGGCTCTTAGTTTAACTTTTTTTGATAACTCTTTTTTTATAAATCCCTTTGCGGAATTTAAACCTTCAACAGCTTCATCTCTATCAAAGTCATTTCCAAGTACGGAAACATATACTTTGGCAAAAGATAAGTCGTTAGTAACATCTACATGTGAAATACTAGTTATTGATGGAATCCTTGGATCTTTTAATTCATTTTGGATAATATTTGAAATAGTTCTTTTTACTTCTTCAGAAATTCTATTAATTCTCTTATTATTCATTATGCTCTCTTAACTTCCTTTAATATAAATGATTCAAGAAGGTCTCCCTCTTTGATGTCATTGAAGCCATCGATTACAAGACCACCTTCAAAGCCGGTAGCAAGTTCTTTTGCATCGTCTTTAAATCTCTTAAGTGATGCAATATCTCCTTCGTGAATTACGACATCATCCCTTAAAACTTTTACTTTAGAATTTCTTAAAATCTTACCATTTAATACATATACACCTGCAACCATTTGATTGTTAGGAAGTTTAAATGTTTGTCTAATTTCACATCTACCAAGAATTTCTTCAACAATATCTGGGTCAAGCATACCTTTAGCAGCTTGTTCAATGTCATTTATTATTTCGTAAATTACTCTATAAGTTCTAATTTCAACATCTTCAGCTTTAGCAAGTTCTATAGCATTAATATTTGGTCTTACATTAAATCCTATTACAATTGCATTAGATGCAGAGGCAAGTGTTACGTCAGATTCGTTAATTCCACCAACTCCAGAGTGAATTATTGAAATTTTAACCTCATTCGTAGAAAGTTTTAGAAGTGATTGATTTAAAGCTTCAACAGATCCTTTAACATCAGCTTTAACAACAATATTTAATTCTTTTACATCTTCTTCAGAAATTTTTTCAAATAAATTATCAAGGCTAATTTTAGTTGTTTGACTAAGTCTTTTTTCTCTTGAAATTTCTGAATTTTTATCGGCAATTGCCTTGGCAGTTTTGTCGTCATTTACTGCATAAATAGTATCTCCTGCATTAGGGACTTCATTAAGGCCAAGAACTACAACTGGCATCGATGGACCAGCTTTTTTAACTTTTTTGCCCTTATCATCTTCCATTGCTCTAATTCTGCCAGAACAAACTCCAGATACAATTGAGTCTCCAAATCTTAAAGTACCATTTTTAATAAGAATAGTAGCCATAGGTCCCTTTGCCTTGTCAAGATTTGCTTCAATAATTGTACCAATAGCACGTCTGTTAGGATTTGCCTTTAGTTCTCTCATTTCTGCTACTAAAAGAATCATTTCAAGAAGTTCATCTATTCCTTCCCCAGTTTTAGAAGAAACTCCTACAACAATAGTGTCTCCGCCCCATTCTTCAGCTACTAAATTTTCATTCATAAGCTCTTGCTTTACTCTTTCAGGATTGGCTTCTGGTTTATCAATTTTTGTAATGGCTACGATAATTGGGACTTCAGCTGATCTTGCGTGAGAAATAGCTTCTATAGTTTGAGGCATTACACCATCATCTGCAGCAACAACAAGCACTGCTATATCTGTAGTTTGAGCTCCTCTAAGTCTCATTGAAGTAAAAGCTTCGTGACCAGGAGTATCTAAAAAAGTTATTTTCTTTCCTGATAAATTTACTGTGTAAGCACCTATATGTTGAGTGATTCCCCCAGCTTCAGATTGAGTAACATGAGTTTTCTTTATTGAATCAAGAAGAGATGTCTTACCATGGTCAACGTGACCCATAACTGTTACAACTGGTGGTCTTGTTTTTAAGTCTCTTTCCTTGTCTTTCTTTAATAGGCCATATTCTTCTTCAATGGAATTATCAAGTTTTTGTTCTTCAATTTCAATTCCAATTCCTAATTCATCTGCCAATAAAATGCAAGTATCCTCATCAATACTTTGATTTTGGTTGGCCATTACTCCAAGACCTATTAATTTTGTAATTACTGTTGACACAGATACTCCAAGTTGATCTGCAAAATCTTTAACTGTAATTGGTGCAATCACTGTTATAGGATCATCTCCTTTATTTTCTTCCTCTGTTTTATGTCTGGATTTAACTTTTTTCTTTGGTTTTTTCTTTGTTAAATCTCTATTGTAGGAGTTGTTAATTTCCTTTTTATTATCTTTATTTTTGGATTTCTTTTTTCTATTGTTTTTAAAATCTTCTTCTCCAAAAAACTCTTCTTTTTTATTTTTAAAACTTTTATTGTGTTTGTGGTTTTCTACTTTATCATTGTCAAATGACTTTTTATTTGTATTTACTTTGTTATCTCTATTTTTTTTAACGCTGCCTTTATTTTGTTTTTCTTTATTACCATTATTATTGGCATCTTGTTTTTTATTTTTTTTATCTCTACTATTTTTAGAATTATCATTCTTTACAGGAGATTCATTCTTAGAAGAACTTTTTTTATATAATTTTCTTACTTTTTCTTCATCAGCACTTTCTAGCGTTGACATGTGATTTTTTACAGGTATCTCTATTTCATTTAATTTTAAAATTAATTCTTTACTTGTAATACCAATTTCCTTTGCCAATGCGTGCACTCTTATCTTTGACAAATTGAACACCTCCTCAAAAGAAGCTTAATCTACAGAATTCATTAGCTTATCATAAACTTCCTCACTAATTTCTGTTGTAAATGCTCTGTTAAGAGCCTTTGACTTTATCGCTTTTTCTAAACAACTTTTGTCATTGCATAAATAAGCTCCTCTTCCATTTGCCTTACCCGTTTTATCTATAAAGATCTCATTTTCTTTGTTTTTGACAACTCTGATTAAATCTTTTTTTGCCTTTTGTTCCCTACAACCTATGCATGTACGCATAGGTATTTTCCTAATTTTAGTCATTTTTCACTCCGTTAAATTAAGAATTTTTCAATTTTCCTTTTCTTCTATCTCTTCAGTATCTTTAATTTCATCTGAAGAATCCTCTACTATTAAATCTTCATCCTTAACTTCAACATTTGAATCATTAATTTCAATTGATTCCTCAGAATTTTCTATTTCTTCAGGTATTTCTTTCTTAGCATTTTCAAATTCTTCAGCCAATTCTTCTTCAGTAATACCTCTATCTTCAAGATATTCTTCAAACTGTTCCTGAGATTTAATATCGATTTTCCATCCAGTTAGTTTAGCTGCAAGTCTAACATTTTGTCCTTCCTTACCAATTGCTAGTGATAATTGATAATCTGGCACTATTGCTAATGCAGATTTTTCAGCTTCATTTACAAAAACTTTTTCAACTTTTGATGGACTTAAAGAGTTTGCAATAAATTTATCAATTTCTTTTTCATAAATTACAATATCTATCTTTTCATTGTGGATTTCATCAACGATAGCATTAACTCTTTGACCCTTATAACCAACGCAAGCTCCAAGTGGATCTACTTCAGGGTCTCTTGAAAATACTGCTATTTTTGTTCTTGACCCTGCTTCTCTTGAAATAGAATATATTTCAACAATTCCTTCACTTACCTCAGGAACCTCTAATTCAAAAAGTCTTTTTATTAAATCAGGATGTGATCTTGAAAGTATTATTTGTGGACCTTTTGTCGATTTTTCAACAGATAGTATTAATAATTTGTATCTATCACCATGTTCATATTTTTCGCCACTAATTTGTTCACTATAAGGTAAAACAGCTTCAGTAGTTCCTAAATCAACATAGACATTATTGTAAGATTTTCTTTGTACTACTCCAGTTATAATTTCTTTTTCTCTTTCAACATACTCATCAAAAACAATATCTCTTTCAGCATCTTTTATTCTTTGGATGACAACTTGTTTAGCAGTTTGAGCAGCAATTCTTCCAAAATTTTTAGGATGAATTTCTAAATTATATATATCTCCGACTTCATAACTTGGGTCAATTTTTTTTGCTTCATCTATAGATATTTCAAGTTGGTCGTCTTCAACATTTTCTACAATATTTTTTGATGCAAAAAGTTTGATTTCTCCAGTTTCTCTATTCATATTTACAATAACATTTTGAGATGTACCGTAGTTTTTTCTATAACTAGAAACTAAAGCTGATTCCAACGCTTCAAATATGATTTCTCTTGAAATCCCTTTTTCTTTTTCAATTTCACTTAAAGCGTCTATAAACTCTTGGTTCATTTAATCCTCCATTTAAAACTTAATAGTTTGTTTCATAGATGCAATTGACTTTATAGGAATTTTTAATTCCTCATCATCAACTTTACAATAAACAAATTCATCATCGTATCTGTCTAAAACAAAACTAAATTCTTTTTTACCATCAATTGGAGCATAAAGTTTAACATCTACTTCATTTCCAATATTTCTTCTATAATCATCTTTTGTTTTTAAAGGTCTGTCAAGTCCTGGCGAAGAAATCTCCAAATAATAAGGATTCTTTAAAATCTCAATGTTATCTAATTCCTTTTCTAGCTTTCTACTCATTTCAGTACAGTCATCAAGATCAATACCATCTTTTTTGTAAATAAAAATAGATAGCAGATCATGTTTTGATCCATTTTGAAATTCTATATCTACAACTTCGTAGCCAAGTTCTTCCGCTACCTTTTCAGCTAGTGGGTAAATTTCTCTTCTCAATTCTTTATTATTCACTTAACACCTCACTACTAAAAAACAAAGAGTGGGCTAACCCACTCTTTAAACTAAAATATCTTTCTTATTAAATTATAACATAAAATAGCAGAATTACAACATATAACTAAAATTATTCAATGCTATAGCTTAAAAATTAAATAATGAAATTTGATTTGTCTCATCTAAATCAATTAACATTCCATTTTTTTGTAAAATTGTAATAACAGAATTTCCTGCTCTAGTCCTTTTTGAAAAATCTTCTACTGATAAGAACTTTGTTTTTAAAGCCTCTTCTTCAATACTATTTGCACAGTTTTCTCCAAGACCTGGTATTGCCCTAAGAGGCATTCTAACCTTGCCATCTTCTATAGTAAATTTCGATGCCTTTGACTTATATAAATCAGCTGGCAAAAATTCAAAACCTCTTGCATACATTTCAAGTGCTACTTCAGATACTCTAATTTCGCCTTTATCTTTTGCAGTTGGATTTTGAATTTCCTTTAATATTTTTAATCTATTTTTTAGAAAACTTGGTCCCTCAATAATATTTTCTCCATTAAAATCACTTAATTTAATAGTAAAAAATGTTGCATAAAAAGCAAGTGGATAATTTAACTTATAGTATGCAATCCTAAAAGAAAGCATTACATATGCAACAGCGTGAGCTTTAGGGAACATATACTTAATTTTTTTACAAGAATCAATATACCATTCTGGAAGATCTAAGTTGTTCATTATTTTTTCTTGTTCTTCAGTAAGTCCCTTTCCTTTTCTAACCTTTTCCATGGTGTCAAAGGCCATTTTATTTTCAGCTCCGGCATTTATTAAATAAACCATTATGTCTTCTCTAGTTGCAATTACATCTTTAAGCTCTGCCCTTCCTGAATCTACAAGCTCTTGTGCATTTGATATCCATACATCAGTGCCATGTGAAAGCCCAGAAATTCTAACTAAATCTGCAAAGTTCTTTGGCTTAGTTTCCATAAGCATTGATATGACAAAGGATGTACCAAATTCAGGTATGCCAAGAGTCCCTGTATTACAAGAAAAAATTTCCTCATTCATATTAAAAATTTCTGCACTATTAAAAATAGATAGAGTTTTCTCATCATCAAGTCTAATTTTATTTGAATCAAGTCCTGTAAAATCTTCAAGCATTTTTATAATAGTTGGACCATCGTGACCAAGTATATCAAGCTTTAAAATTTTTCCGTGAATAAAGTTATAATCAAAATGCGTAGTTATTACTCCTGAAGTAGGGTCATCTGCAGGATATTGAATTGGGGTAAAGTCAAAAATACTTTTGCTTTTTGGAACAATCATAACGCCGCCTGGATGTTGTCCACTTGTTCTTTTACCATCTGTTATTGCCTTTGCTAACCTGTCTATTTCTATTGGAGAAATATTTTTTCCATCAAAATATTTTTTCACATATCCATAAGCAGTTTTTTCAGCTATTTTGCCAATAGTTCCTGCTCTAAATACATAACCCTCACCAAATAATTCTTCTGTATATTTATGGGCTTGTGGTTGATATTCTCCTGCAAAGTTTAAATCAATATCTGGTTCTTTATCTCCATAGAATCCCAAAAATACTTCAAAAGGTATATTGTGACCATCCTTTTTCATTGGACTTCCACAATTAGGACAAATTTTATCTGGCATATCGACACCACTTCCATATTTTAGGTCTTTTGTAAATTCAGAGTTTTTACACTTTGGACAAATATAATGTGGTGGAAGAGGATTTACTTCTGTTATACCAGACATAGTTGCAACAAAAGATGAGCCAACAGATCCTCTGGATCCTACTAAAAATCCATCATCATTAGATTTCTTTACAAGTTTTTGTGCAATTATATAAAGAACAGAATATCCATTTGAAATTATAGATTTAAGTTCCTTTTCTAATCTCTCTTCAACTATAGGTGGTAGGTTTTCACCATAAATTTCATGAGCTTTTTTATAAGTCATTTCTCTAAGACTTTCATCAGATCCTTCTATTACTGGTGGAAATTTCCCATCTGGAATTGGTTTAATACTATAAATTTCATCTTTCAATTTATTTGTATTTGAAACAACCACTTCATAAGCTTTTTCTTCTCCTAGATAAGAAAATTCATCTAGCATTTCTTCTGTAGTTTTAAAATAGAATTTTTGCTTTCTACTAGCTCTTGGATCAGGTCTACCTGGCTTACCGTTTAAGACAATTCTTCTAAGAACATCCTCTGACTCTTCAAGATAATAGGTATCTGAATCTGCAATAACTGGAATATCAAGTTTTTCTCCAAGCCATATAATTTTTTTGTTTATTTCCCTTATATCATCTATTGTCAATTTTCCATCTTCAATTGCCATAACATTGTCGCTTGCTGGCTGAATTTCCAAGAAGTCGTAATAGCTTGCAATATCTATTAGTTCATCATCTGGACACATTCTATAAACAGCATCAAATAAAGGAGAACTTGCATTTCCAGATCCTACTAAAATCCCTTCTCTATACTTATCCAATAAAGTTCTTGGGACTTTTGGATTGAAATTATAATATTTCATGTGGGAATCTGAAATTAATTTGTAGAGATTTTTTAGCCCTACTTCATTTTTTACTAATAATAATAAAGAATTTTCGAATAAACGTTTAGAATCTATGTTTATTATTTTTTTATTTAAATTATCAAAATTAAATTCGTTTTCTCTCTTGAATCTTTCAATTAATTTAATAAACATAGCAGCTGTGGCTTCAGCATCATTTACCGCTCTATGTGCACCGACAAGAGAAACACCTAAATTTTTACAAAGAGTTCCCAAATTAAATCTCTTCATATCTGTCATAATGGCTCTTGCCAAAACTAGTGTATCTAAAATTGGGTGATTAAATTCTAAATTATTATTAGCATATTCTCTTCTTATAAAGGAAATATCAAATTTTGCATTGTGAGCTACTAAAACAGAATCCTTTGCAAAATCGTAAAACTTTGGAATTACTTCTTCTATTGTTGGTTCATTTTCTACCTTGGCGTTGCTAATACCAGTAAGTTCTACTACAACTTGTGGAATTTCTTTTTCAGGATTTATAAGTTGTGAAAATCTGTCTACAATTGTGCCATCAAGAATTTTTACGGCGCCAATTTCTGTAATTTTATCATTTCTTGAAGATAGGCCAGTAGTTTCAATATCAAAAACAACATAGGAATTATATCTTTTATTTGAATCATAATTTGTTACAATTTTTTCTCTGTCATCTACAAAATTTATGTCAGTGCCATATAAAATCTTTAGTCCAGTCGCTTCTCCTGCCTCCATGGCTTCAGGAAAGCCCTGAACATCATTAGTATCAGATATAGCAAGTGCATCATGACCCCATAACTTTGCTCTTTTTGCAAAATCAGTAAAGGAAGTTACTCCAGACATTTGGCACATCTTAGAGTGTATTCTAAATTCAACTCTCCTTTCGTCTGAAAAATCCATTCTAATAACTTTGTCTCTTTTTTCAATGTATCTAATCATAATAGTGTCACATCTTGAAAAGTTATCATAATTTACATTTCCAGTAATTAAAACATGATCTCCTTTTTTAAAATTATCTAAAAATTCTTCAACTTTTTCTGGCTTTAAAAATATTTTTGCAAGAGTTGAAGATGTATAATCTGTAACAGACAAGGCAACTAAGAAATTTCCTGTTTTTAATTCACGAGATTCAACATTAAATATATCCACTTCTACAGTGACTTTTTGAGAATTAACATTTACATCAATAAGCCTTTGAACATTATCAATATCTTTTTTTCCATAGCTATTTATTTTTTTAGCTTTATTTTCTTTTACCTTATTTTCAACTTTTGTCTTTAATTCCAATTCATGTTTTGAAGAGATGACTTCTTCTGCTTCGTCAATTTGAGATATGAAAGTTTCTATATTTTCTTCTTCAACTAATTCTTTTACAAAGTCAAAATTAATTTTATAGGAATCAAAAATTTTAAGCTCATTTTCTAATTGCTTTCCAAATCCATTTTTTGTAAGAGTGTAATAAGCTTCTTCAGTCGGAAGTTTAATGTCAATTAAATTTTTATCTTTTTTTATTTCAATATCTTCTATCCAAATTTTAGATGATGGATTATATTTTAAAATTTCTGCACAAATTAAATCATCTTCACTTTTATAAAGAGAAGATGATTTAAAATCAATATAAATTTTGTATTCTTCTAAATTTTTCGAAAAAATCTCTTTAATTTTTTTCTTTAAATTTACTTCAAGATCTTTCTCGGATAATATTACAAAAAAAACTTCTCCATTATTTTTATTTCTTTTAATGGAGTCAATACAAATATCATCTGAGATATCTAAAGAAATAATATTTAATTTTTTTAAAATATCTTTTAATAAAATCAAAGCATCACCCGATTTTTTCTATTTCTTTTAAAAGTTCATTTAAAAGCTCATTTTCTGGTACTTTTTTTATAATTTCGCCCTTCTTAAAAATAAGTCCGTTACCATTACCACAAGCTATGCCAATATCTGCTTCTCTAGCTTCACCTGGTCCATTTACTGCACAACCCATTATGGCTACTTTTAAATTCTTATTCATTTCATATAATCTGTCTTCAACTGTTTTAACAATTTCAATTAAATCAACTTTTGTTCTAGCACAAGTAGGGCAAGAAATTAGATCTATTCCCTCTCTTCTTAGGTCTAGGGCCTTTAGAATATCTTTCCCAGCAATAACTTCATCAATTGGATCAGATGTTAAAGAAACTCTTATTGTGTCTCCTATTCCTTCAGCTAATAACGTTCCTATTCCAATTGCCGATTTAATAATTCCCTTTTTTGGAGTTCCTGCTTCCGTTACACCAAGATGTAGTGGATAATTTGACATTTCAGAAAATTTTCTATAGCTTTCTATAGTCAAATTTACGTTGGAGGCTTTTAAAGAAACTGCAATATCAAAAAAGTTGTTTTTTTCAAGAATTTCCACTTCTTCCATGGCACTAAAACATATGGAAGAAGCATTAACACCCTTAAATTTATCTAAGAATTCCTCTTTTATTGAGCCTGAATTTACACCAACTCTTATGGGAATATTATAAAACTTACAAGCTTCAATTACTTCTTTTATTTTCCAAGATTCACCAATATTTCCTGGGTTTAATCTTATGGCATCACTTTCATTTTCAGCTGCGGCTAGAGCTAATTTATAGTCAAATTGAATATCAGATATTATTGGAATTTTTATTTTCTTTTTTATCTCTTTAAGTGCAGCTGCGTCATCTAAATCATTTACAGCCATTCTTATAATATCGCAACCTGCCTTCTCTAATTTTTTTATTTGAGAAACAGTAGATTTTATATCCTTTGTATTTGTGTTAGTCATTGATTGGATAGAAATAAAAGAATCTCCTCCAACAGGCACACTACCAACATAAATTTTTTTCGTTTCTTTTCTATTTATCATTTACTAAACAACCTTCCAATGTCATTAAATATAGTTACATAAATCATTAAACTTAGTAAAATACTCATCCCAATTATAGTTAGTTTTTGTTCAATTTTTGGATTAATAGGATTTCCTTTTACAGCTTCAATTAACAAGAATAAAAATTTACCTCCATCTAGAGCTGGAATTGGAAGTAGATTAAATACTCCTAGGTTAACAGAAATTAAGGCTAAAATTTGAAGAAAATTTAGAAAACCCTTTGAAGATTCAGAACCAATCATTTGTACAACTCCAACTGGTCCTGAAATATATTCCATTTTAAAAGAACCATCAACAATCATTTTCAAACTTTTTAAAATCATAAGAGAAATGTCAAGAGTCCTTTTTGCACCAAGTTGAAATGATTTAAAAAGTGAATGCTTTAATTTAGATGTAATGCCAATTAAATACATTTTATTTTCTTCTGAATATTTTGGCTTTAAATTAAATTCTAAGTTTTTTCCATCTCTATTTATTTTTAAATTAATTTCTTCGCCTTCATTATTACTAATAAGAGAATTAATTTCATAAATATCCTTAGTTTTTACTTTATCTATTTCTATTATTATATCACCTGATTTTAAGCCTGAGATTTCTGCTGGAGAATCCTTAATTACCTTGTCAATTTCATTTGAACCATAGCCAATTATAGAAAAAATTATTGTAAATGCAAAAAATGCTAATATGAAATTCATAAAAGCACCAGCAATAACAACTGCCATTCTCTTTAAAATGGCAGCATTATTAAAAGACCTAGGATCATGAGAATTTTCTTCTTCTCCTTCCATGGCAACATATCCACCAATAGGAAGGGCTCTTAAACTATAAGAGGTTTCCCCTTTTTTCTTTTGAAAAAGTTTTGGACCCATACCTATAGAAAATTCATTTACTTTTATCCCTGACAATTTTGCTACAGTAAAATGTCCAAATTCATGAAGCATTACAACTAATAGAAAAATTACAAGAGAACTTATTAAAGTAATCATTTATCCTCCTTAAATAAGATTATATAAAATATAAATAAAGGGACTAATAAAAATCAAACTATCAAATCTATCTAATATTCCACCATGTCCAGGAAGAATTTGTGCATAATCCTTTATTTCTGTGTATCTTTTTATCTTAGATGCAAATAAATCTCCAAATTGACCAGATACTGATGATAAAAATATAATTAATATAACAAGTCCATTAATGTTGTATATTGGATTATATCTATTGAGCATTACAAAATAAATAGTCGTAATAATTAGAGCAAAAAATGTTCCACCTATTGCACCTTCAACAGATTTATTTGGACTTACCCTTTCAATTAATTTATGTTTTCCAAAGGTAGAACCCACAAAATATGCAAAAGTATCAGTTGAAAAAGAAATAATAAAAGAGGCAATAATTAGATATATATCATCAATACTGCCTAGCAAATTAAGTAAAAAAATAACATAGAAATAAGTAAAAGTCGTGTTAGCATAGTTACTTAAATTATACTCATCTAAGTGAACAAAAAGGCATGAATTAACGACAAAAAACAAAACAAGAGAGTAAATTAAATTTTTATCAAAAAAAGTACATAAAAAAGTAATTATTGCACCAAAAAATAAAACTGGCAAAAATAATTTTATTCCCTTATTGTAAAGTGCATTGTACATTTCTCTTACAGCTTCAAGAGTTAAAATAAAAATTGAAATTTTAATTGCATTTAGTCCCAAATAAAAAATTAAAATTATTAAAAAAATACCAACTATTCCAGTGGTAACTCTCTTTTGTAAATCTGTCAAAATTAAAGTCCTCCATACCTTCTATTGCGTCTTTGAAAATCGCATATTGCCTTGAAAAATTCATTTTCATGAAAATCAGGCCACAAAATATTTGAAAAATAAAATTCGCTATAGGCTAATTGATAAAGTAAAAAATTAGAAACTCTAAGTTCTCCACTTGGTCTAATTAATAAATCAAGATCATCTTGCCCTTTAGTATATAAATAATTTTTATAGCTTTCTGTATCAATATCATTTATGTCAATTTTACCATCAATTACATCTCTACATATATTTTTAGTAGCTCTAACAATTTCACTTTGACCACCATAATTTAGCCCAATATTTAATATCATTTTATCATTTGATTTTGTTTCCTGCAACGCATCATCAATTAGTTTCACAATTTTATCAGGAAAGATACTATAATCTCCTAGAACTTTAATTCTAACATTATTTTTTTTGATTTTTTCCAATTGACTTTTTATGTAAAAGGCTAATAAATCCATAAGCTTTGAAATTTCTTCCTCTGGTCTTTTCCAATTTTCTGTAGAAAAAGCATAGAGAGTTAAAGACTTGATATTAATTTTATAAGCTGCTTCAACAATTTCAATAACCCTTTTAGTGCCTTCCTTGTGACCAAAAGTTCTCGGCATATTTCTATTTTTTGCCCATCTTCCATTTCCATCCATTATTATCCCAACATGTTTTGGGATGTTTTCTAAATCCAATTCGTTATAATAATTCATAAAACTCCTTAAAAAAAGAGCCTTAGAATAATCTAAGGCCAAAAATTAAATTTCCATAAGTTCTTTTTCTTTGTTTTCTGCTACTTTGTCGACTTCTTTAATAAACTTGTCTGTTAATTTTTGAATATCTTCTTCATAAGTTGATTTGTCATCTTCAGAAATCTCTTTAGATTTTTCAGCTTTCTTAATCTCTTCCATAGCGTCTCTTCTTACATTTCTAATAGAAACTTTTGCTTCTTCAGCATATTTGCCTACTAGTTTTGTAAGATCTCTTCTGCGTTCTTCTGTAAGTTGAGGAATAACAAGCCTAATAATCTTTCCATCGTTTGAAGGAGTTATTCCTAAATCAGATTTTAAGATTGCTTTTTCAATCTCAGGAATTAAATTTGCATCCCAAGGTTGAATTGTTAAAAGCCTTGGCTCTGGAGCAGAAAGACTAGCAACCTGATTAACTGGAGTTTTTTGTCCATAATAATCAACATGAATCTTATCAAGTAAAGTAGTATTAGCACGTCCTGCTCTTATAGACTGTAATGATTCAGTAAGTGATCCTACAGTTTTTTTCATTCTAGACTCAGTGTTATTTTTTAGATCAGATATCATAATATCCTCCTATTTTACAATTGTACCAATATCTTCGCCACAGACAACCTTATACATTGCATCTTCTTCATCTATTCCAAATACTCTTAAAGGAATATCGTTATCCATGCATAATGTAGTTGCTGTACCATCCATTATTTTTAAATTTTTATTTAAGATTTCTCTATAACTTAGATTGTCATATTTTTTAGCATCTGAATTTATATTTGGATCAGAATCATAAATTCCGTCAGTGCCTTTTTTTGCAAGTAAAATAACATCAGCATCTATTTCTGCAGCCCTAAGTGCAGCAGCAGTATCAGTTGAAAAATAAGGATTCCCAACACCAGCTGAAAATATAACAACGCGTCCCTTTTCTAAATGCCTAATAGCACGTCTTCTAATATAAGGTTCCGCTACTTGCTTCATATCAATAGCAGTTTGTACACGAGTAATAACGCCTAATTTTTCTAAAGAGTCCTGCAATGCCAAAGCGTTCATCACAGTACCTAACATACCCATATAATCAGATGTAGCACGATCGATATTGTTTTCGTCACGTCCTCTCCAAAAGTTTCCGCCACCAACAACAATACCAGTCTCAACACCTAACTCATAAATTTTCTTTACTTGCTTCGCAATTAAATTGACATAATTAATATCAATACCCACAGAATTTGAACCTGCTAAGGCTTCTCCGCTGAGTTTTAAAACAATTCTCTTATATTTTGGCATTTACTCCTCCAATTTGTTAACCTATTTGTTTAGCTACTTCTTCAGCAAAGTCTTCTTCTCTCTTTTCAAGACCTTCGCCAACTTCAAATCTAACAAATCTTCTGATTTTAATATTTTCACCAATTTTTGCAATTAAATCATTTAAAATATCTTGAATTTTTTTATCTGGATCTTTAATAAAATCTTGATCAAGTAGACAAATTTCTTCATAGAATTTTTCAAGTCTGCCTTCAACCATTTTTTCAATAATATGTTCTGGCTTATTTTCACCTCTAGCTTGTTCAGTAAGAACTTTTCTTTCATGTTCTACTTCTTCAGCTGGAACTTCTTCACGGCTTACATATTTTGGAGCAACTGCTGCAACTTGCATTGCTATATCTCTTACAAAAGATTTAAATTCTTCATTTTTTGCAACGAAATCTGTTTCAGAGTTAACTTCAACAAGAACACCAATTCTTCCACCGTGAATGTAAGAATCAACTAAACCTTCAGATGCAATTCTTGAAGATTTCTTTGCTACAGATGCAAGACCCTTTTCTCTTAGAAAATCTATTGCCTTATCCATATCACCATTTGTTTCTGTTAAAGCCTTTTTGCAGTCCATCATACCTGCTCCAGATTTTTCTCTTAATTCTTTAACTAATGCTGCTGTAATTGCCATTTTAATTCACTCCTTATTTATTTTTAAAAAAAGAGAGTTTTAAAGGATTACTTTAGAACTCTCGAAATATCTTTACTCTTCTATAGCTGAATTTTCATCCTCAACAGTTTCAATTACTACTTCAGAAACTTCTTGAGCGGATTCATCATAATCGTTATTATCGCTATCTTCAATTTGGCTGCCTTGTTTTCCTTCAATAACTGCATTTGCAATAGTTTCAGTAATAAGTTTTACTGCTCTAATTGCATCATCATTTCCTGGAATAGGAATATCAAGTTCATCAGGATCGCAATTTGTATCAACTATACCGATAACAGGAATTCCTAAAATATGAGCTTCTTTAACTGCGATTCTTTCTTTTTTAGGGTCTACTACGAATAAAGCTTTAGGCATACCCTTCATTTCTTTAATTCCACCAAGGAATTTTTCAAGCTTTTCTCTTTCGTGAAGTAATTGAGCAACTTCTTTTTTAGGAAGAACATCAAAAGTACCATTTTCTTCCATTTCAAAAAGTTTGTAAAGTCTTTCAATTCTCTTGTTAATTGTTTTGAAGTTAGTTAAAAGACCACCTAACCATCTTTGATTGATGTATGGCATTCCACATTTTACTGCTTCTTTTTCAATAGCATCTTGAGCTTGTTTTTTAGTACCAACAAAAAGAATTTCGCCATTGTTAGCTGCAATTTCTCTAACAAAATCATAAGCTTCTTCAATTTTTTTAACAGTTTTTTGAAGATCGATTATATAAATACCGTTTCTTTCGGTAAATATAAATCTCTTCATCTTAGGGTTCCATCTTCTAGTTTGGTGTCCGAAATGAACACCGGCTTCTAATAAGTTTTTCATTGAAATTACTGACATTTAAGCCACCTCCGTGTTTTTTTCCTCCATTTTCATCATCTATTAAAGGGACCAAATTGGCAACTCCTTTAATATCAAAAAATGTGTGTATTACTTACCGCATAAAAGTATAACATAGTAAGTTGAATTTATCAATAATTTGTTTTTATAGTATTCATTTTTATTAAGACTATCTTAATTATGGTTTTAAATAAAAAAATTGTGTAGAGTTAGTCTTCAAAAATAAAAAATAAGTGGAAAAATTTCAAAAATTAAAAAAATATAAAGATTACAGAAAAATTCTTAATAAAAAAAGAGTCAGCTTATAATATACTGACTCCTTTATGTAAAACCTCTCCACGAGGAGAGATTTTCTTAATCAAATTAGTAAGCAATAAATTTGCTTCCTGCGCATCCGCAAATTGGACATTTATCTTCTTCTTCAAAAGCAATGTATCCACATACAGGACATAGATAAATTTTTTCAACATCAAGGTCTTTTCCTGCGTCAACTGCTTCTTTTGCAGTTTGGTATCTTTCAGCATGAACTTTTTCTGCAGCTGATGCAAATTTCATAGCTCTAACTGCTTCTTTTTCACCTTGCATTTCTGCTACTGCTATAAATGCTGGGTACATTTGAGTTGATTCAAATATTTCGCCATTTTTTGCAGCTTCAAGGTTATCAGATGTGCTATTAATTCCAAAACCTGCCATTGAAGTTACAGCGAAATCTCCAGATACGTCTTTAAGAGCTTTAAAGTGAAGTGTTGCGTGAATTTTTTCTGCATCAGAAGTTGCATCAAAAAGTCTTTTAACATTTTTAAAGCCGTCTTTTTCAGCTACATCGCCCCAGATATTATATCTTGTACGAGCTTGAGATTCTCCACCGAATGCTGATCTTAAATTGTCACTTGTCATTTGATTCATAATATTACCCCCATAATATTTAATAATAAAATTACATTTAATATTATAGACTATCATTTATGAAAAAGCAAACATATGCACTAAATTAATCTATTATATAATTTTTATTTTTTAATCAATATTTTCAATTTTTTGTGTTTGATCATGTGTTATCAAAGCATCAATTATTTCATCTAAGTCTCCGTCATTAATAGCGTCAATTCTGTGAGATGTGAAATTAATTCTGTGGTCAGTTACTCTTCCTTGAGGGTAATTATAAGTCCTAATTCTTTCAGACCTATCTCCTGTACCAATTTGTGAAGATCTTTCCATAGATTCTTTTTCATTTTGCTCTTGAAGTTTTAAATCATATAATTTTGATCTAAGTAATTTCATTGCTTTTTCTTTATTTCTAAGTTGTGACTTTTCATCTTGGCAAGAAATAACAATTCCAGTAGGAATGTGAGTAAGTCTAACAGCTGAGTCAGTTGTGTTTACACATTGACCACCATTTCCTGAAGCACGAAAAACATCAAATTTTATTTCAGTTGGATCAATTTCAATATCCACATCTTCTGCTTCAGGTAAAACTGCAACTGTTGCCGTAGATGTGTGAATTCTACCACCACTTTCTGTTTCTGGAACTCTTTGAACTCTGTGAACTCCTGATTCATATTTAAGTCTTGAGTAAGCTCCATTGCCTATAATCATAAATACAATTTCTTTAAAACCGCCAATTCCAATTTCATTTGAAGAAATTGTTTCTACCTTAAATCCTTTTCTTTCAGCATATCTTACATATTGTCTGTATAATACTCCTGCAAAAAGTGCAGCTTCATCTCCACCAGCGCCTGCACGAATTTCTACCATTACATTTTTACTATCATTTTTGTCTTTAGGAATAAGCAAAATCTTCAAATCATTTTCTAAAGATTCAATTTTTTTTGTTCCTTCATTAATTTCTTCTCTAACTAAGTCTTTAAATTCATCATCTAATTTTTCTTTAATTAACTCTTTATTTTCATTTAAAGTATTTAGAGTGTCTTTATATTCTCTGTATTTTGCAACAATTGGCTCAATTTCAGCATGTTCAATAGCCTTTTGTTGGTATAACTTTGAATCATTAATAATTTCTACATTGCTCAAATCTTTTTCAAGCTCTTTTAATCTATCTTCAAAAACCGAAAGTTTTTCGTACATAATTACTCCTATATCTTTAATTGTCCAACTATTACTCTATCCAGATTATTAAGGTCTTTATAAATTTTAGTATCAAAATTTTTTTCCATTATTAGTGAAATATCTTCTGCCTCATCGTGACCTATTTCAAATACTAAAAATCCATTATTATTTAAATAATTTGGAGCCTCTTTAATGATTTCTCTATAAAAATAAAGTCCATCAATTCCACCATCTAATGCAAGCCTTGGTTCATGATCTTTCACTTCTAGCTGTAAATTTTCTATTTCACTGGATTTTATATAAGGTGGATTTGAATAAATTAAATCAAATTTTCCACTCACCTTATCAAATAAATCACTTTTCAAAATTTTAATGTTTGACTTCAAATTTTTTTTATTTATAGTGGTATTATTAATTGCATAAGAACTAATATCAATAGCAGTGACATCCATTTGTCTCTTGCTTTCAAGATCCACTGTAATACTTACTATTCCTGTTCCGCAGCCAATTTCTAACATTTTATTTATATTATTTTCTTTTAAGATTTTTAAAATCACTTCAACAGAAATTTCTGTATCCTGTCTAGGAATTAAAACTCCTTCTAATACAGCAAAAGTTCTTCCGTAAAAATCTTCTCTTCCCAAAATATATTGTAGAGGTAGACCCTCTTGCCTCTTTTTTAAAATATCGAAATATTTTTTTTCTACTGAAGCAGGTAATTCTTCATTGTCATGAGAAACTAAATAAGACAAGTCTCTCTCTAAAATTTCACCTAAAATTTTTCTAGTTTCATATATTGGATCTGTATATTCTAAGTTTTTTAAAAAACCTCTTCCCTCTATTAGGGCTTCTTTTATCTTCATAAATTTAAGTAATAAAAAAGGTTAGCTAGGCTAACCTCATTGTCATTTATTTCTCTTGTATCTGC
>QWCQ01000559.1_pt1 | contig 23957 bp, 24 predicted proteins | sample 1972701 | NCBI WGS metagenome assembly QWCQ01 (sample SAMN09866704, study PRJNA288562) | Human gut metagenome isolate pre4_stool, whole genome shotgun sequencing... | reverse complement strand
AGTATGTGTCTGAATTTTCGGGAAAGTCCAACTAACCCTTATAACCTAAGAAAACTCTAGGTTCTTTTATTCCAAAAAAGACTGAAACAAAGGTTTTCTCTGCTTCAGTCTTGACGATATTGTTTATAACATGATACAATACTGTTTGACTGATTAAGCAAAGTCCTTTTTTGTCTTAATCGGTGGTGTAGAAGTTTGCGCTTCTGCACCTTTTTTCATTTTATCTAACTATTATTGTACCACAAACAACCCAGTAATGCAAGGGTTTCGGGGCATAAACACACTAAAAAAGCCTCTAAAGTTAAATTTTTTAGCGGTTGTTATAGGATAGATTTTTTTGTAGTCATCGCCTGATAAGCACTGCATCATGAGGATAGTGGTTAACCAAATGACCAGCACTTAAACCTCTTCCTTGATACCTCTTGTACTGCTTTCGCCAGTCGCCAAAGAAGAGCTCACCTAGTTTATTTATCCGTTCCAACAAGATAATTTTAGCCATGGTACAAGCACCTGTTACTGACCAATACATACCACGATGTTTCATCCGGTAAGTCACTTTGCGGTGTTGGCTTTCCATGGCACCTATACCACGAGAGGTTAGCCCTCGTAATTGTGATGGCCTAGTATCCCTAAAATTTCTAAAGAGTTTCTGCCTAAAAGCATAATAGTTAATATAGTCTTCCTCAGTTTCTATCAGTATTTCTACTGTATCAAAGACAGTTTCTAATAATGACTTTTTATGAGTTTGAATTGCTTTAAAAGCTAAATCCTGTAGGACATAAGGATAGGGCTTGAAAAAATCTTTCAACTGCTTATTGAGATGATAGCTGTCCCAAAAATGTTCATGATGCTTAATACCAAGTGCTTTCTTAACCTCTTGAAAGACACGTTTGGTATAGCCTTTACCGTTATCTGAATTCGTAATGAGGATGGTCTTATCCGTTATTTCAAAGTGATTGTAGAGATAATCTAATAGCTCCTCTCTTGCTTTATCATAGTTAGCATTAATAATTTCATGCTTATTTGTTAGACTATAGCGATTTTTACCACTCTTTCTTGATCCTGTATGGATTAAAAAATGAGCCAAATCTGTATTATGACGCTCATCTCCTCCAGAGGTTGTTTTGACCATGACACCATCCCCTTCCAAGTAGATTCTTTCTGCTTGGATTTTTTGTGGATGTTCTACGTGCTGTAAGAAACGATAGTGTTCTTTCTCTATTAAGAGCCGTTCTGCTAGTTTGACAGCTTTTAAGACAGCATCTTTTGTCACTAATAGGCCATAAGCTGTTTCAATTGTACGACAAACTTCCCGATAAGATAATTTAGAAGCGTGTTCCGCCATATGAAGCATCAATTCAGGAGAGTAGCGCATATAGGGTTTTAGTCCTAACCACTCATCTACTGGGTAGCGGGTCTTTCTTCCTTTTCGCCAACGATTTCTTGCAAAAGTGATTTCTCCAAAAGTAAAGAGAACTGTTCTCTCGCTACTATCCACTCGTTTGTAGCCGTGTTGGCGCATTGTCGTGGCTATTTGTTCGTCATAATCCCTAATCCGTTTCAAAAACTCCTTCTCACGTAGTTTAGCCATTTCAATCACAAAAATTTTCTCATCAAATCTAGTCATAGGATTATTATACTAGAAATACTAATTCTTTTAATATGAGCGTCGCTTCCAACGCCAAAAATCAAGCAATAACCTCACTCTAATTTTAAAAGGATAATCATGTTGAATAAAGCGAAGACTATCCCTGAAATGCTTGAAGCCCTTTTGTTGCCAATTATCTTTGGTTAGGAATTGCCCACGGCTCCGTCTACGCTGTTGTTTCTTAAGAGAGAAACTTTTTTTAACCTTGGCCAAACGAATGATTGGCTGATAATGATTAGCTTTGGTATAAGAAGCGCTTGGAATATTGATCAAAGCTTCTTTCAGTAATGCTTCCCAAGTCTCCGGATTCTCATGACGATAATCTCTCATAGCCCCTTGTAAATCATTTGGCAATTGAAAAATAAGTGACTCTCCTTGTATGGTTTCCACCTCCACATAGTAATAGCTCTTTCCCATAGTCAATATCTCCTTGGTGTTATTATAGCATGGCAAGTTGTCGATACAATGTTAATGATTTACCTATTTTTGAAAAAACGTCAACAGGTTTCTCACCTTTTCAGATAGACTTCTCCTTTTCTTTTGTTTTAGTATACTATATAATCGATTTCTTTCGACTCTCTTTAGGGCTGTATTCTTGAGTGAGTTTGTGGCTAAAGTCATAGTCTTTTACAATACGATCTCTGGCTTCTTGAAGTGCCTCACGCTCTATTTGTAATTCTTTGATTTCCTTTCGGATAAGATTGCGATCCGTATTTTTAGCCACTTTAGCTTTTTCTAGAATTGCCATCGTGACTTCAGATGGGACCAAGCCATCTTGGTAATCTGATAAAGCTCCTAACACTTTATTTAAATAAGCCACCTTACTATCTAACTGCGCCAGTGTTTGATCCGTTTTTTCTAATTGTTCTAAGAAGCGTTCTTGCATCTCTTGAAACTGTTTAGAATTAGTTACCTTGTTGGCCGACAAAAAGTTAAACTCTTTAACCAGTCTTTCTAACTCTGTCATTTCCCAATTTTTAGTGAGAATCACTTCCCCACTATTCAGAGACAATTGTTTTACCAAAGTACTCCCTTGGATGAAGCGATTATCTGTTGACTTGTCTGGATTGATAAAATAGAAATAGTCCTTTTTCTTAAAATAAGCTGTGAAGCTTCCATCTTCATTCTGGTCTAACAGTCGAGCTGGAATCGAAACTGTTCCTTTTTGTTCTAAGCCAAAAGTAACCGGAAGATGGATAGACTGTCTGGTGATCTCAGAAATTTGCCAAGGCTCAATTCTCACCTTCATTTCAAAATCTTCTGCCTTTTTAGCTTCTTCCTCCTCATACTTTTCTTTGATATGGTCTACCGTGTAAACCACTTCATTCATCGCAACACGCTTTTGGATTTGTTCAAAGGAGTAAATCCTTTTCTTTGATAAGGTGCGATCTCGTGTATTCTTTTCCTGCAACTTACCATCTAAAGGAACCAGTAAGCGATACTTGGCAAACTTCCCAGAAAAGTCAATGTGAAGATCAAGGGCTTTCGCTTTCTGTTGAAAATCCTCTATTGAAATGGAGTGCTTTAAGAGAAAATTTAAACGCTGTTTAATCTCGTAACTAAAATTGTTTTGACGTCGCCAAGCCGAATAGTCTGTATAGGACGTTCTTAATTTTGGTTTTAGAATTTGAGCACCATACAACTCCGCATGTTTATCTGAAATATGTTCCAAACTTTTCTTCGTCCCTTTTTGCCAACGAAACTTTTTCAATGTTACCTCATTGGTTGTATTGAAAATAATGTGATTATGTAAGAACCCCTTATCCATATGTGTCGCTACGACAAATTGGTAATCACCGCCTGTAAATTCCAAGGCTGTTTTCCGGCCAATCTCGTTAACTTCTTCAGGTGTTAGCTTGTCATCTGGGGAAAAGGATTGAACGATATGATGCGCCAAGACACGATTATCGTTTTTTAAATCGGACAAGGTGTCATTATCATAAAAGTCATCAACTGACTGTTTCAATAAAATGAAATCATCATAAATGGCATCACGGTCTCCTGGGTCAATGAGGTGATGTCCTGAAATCAATTTCTTGTGAACCTCACCATCTGTCATGAGCGTATAATCAAAAGCATCATCCTTATCATGTTGCTCAACTTTGATAAGCGTCGCATCATCACGTGTGATATAATCAATAGCTCGTTTTAAGTTTTTAGTCTGTTTGATCTGAAAGACTTTGGTCACTACCATGTTGTTTGGCAACCTCCTTTGTTTTAAATTCTTGGACAATCATCTGTTGGAGCTCTTTGACTTCTTCTTGTAAAGCTGTAAATAGCTCCTGGTCAAATTCCTTAAAGGTGTTCACGTAACGAACCAGCTGGTTGATATTTTGACCAATACGATTGACCTCAATTCGTAGTTGACGCAATTCGGAATAGTCATACGTTTCAATTTTCCCCTCAAGTAACATCTTTAAAGCGTAAGCTTGGAAGGTTTTCTTTCCTGATAACGTAATCCGACGACGTAACTTATCAGCTTCGTCATCTTTCGTGCGTAATTCAAATCTATTCACTCGGGTTCTTCTCTTTTGTCCCATCTTCACTTCTCCTGTTTCTCAAAAAGTGGCAGAGTTATTTGGACATTATCAATAACAGTATCATTTGGCGTTTGAGCTTGTTTAAACATTTCATATTCCCACGTTTCCATGACTGTCATACTTGGGACATAATGATCAATGACCGTTACGATTAAATCTTTTATTGCTTCATACTCCATTTGTGTTAAGCGTTTAGCGGCCGTCTCATTGGATACAACAACGTCACAAAAGATACAATCATAACCTAACCAATCTTCGATCCCTGTGTTGACATCGACATAACGCTCATAAGCTTCAACCAATAATAACAATAAGGCTACTTTTTCTTGTTCTGTTTCGATACAATCAGAAAGGCCACCTCGACTGAATCCTAAATCTGGTTCGACAAAAAAGAAGAATACACCATCATAATTGATTTGTTCATATTCCTTTTGAACGTCTTGTTTATACCAGTCGTCATAGTTATTTAGAGACTTTCTAAGCACCTTATCTTCAAAAAGCTCAATCGCTTCTGATAATGTTGTGTGTTCAATGCGGTGTGTTAATTCACTTGGTGTTATCATATTCAATACCTCATTTCTATATTGTCACCCTTACTAAGGGCTTGACAGCTTTCCCAGAGTCCAGTAGGCTTGTTCTCTGGCAAGCGTAGCACGTGTCCGGACACATGCGGAAATAAAAAGGGCGACAAGCCTATTTGCGGGTATCCCACAATTAGACTGTTGCCTTTTTCAGTTTTGGGGAAATCCCCAATCCCCTTTTTTTGCACGACGTGCACTTTGTCATGTTGCACTTTTTTCCGATCCTGCATTTTGATCAATGGCACAACTTTTAAGAGTGTCAGTTTTGAAAATGCACACAGTAAAAAACGGACAATCGTTACATTGTCCGCTTCTTATGTTGTGTCAATCGACGTGTTTTACGGTTGGCTCCCAAGACAATAGGTCTAATTTCATTTTTTGAAATTGGGCTTCAGGCAATGATTCTAGGGTCTTAAGTGTTGTCTGGAGTTCCTTCTCATAATCTGTGGCTTGGTCAGCTTGAAGCATTATCAAATCGTTTTTAATGACCGTTACGAGCTCCTCTTTTGTCAGTTGTGCCTGTTGTTGCTGGATGACTTTCTTGTCTTTGAGCCACTCGTCTATCTCAAATAAGTAGGTCATTAGAATCATCTCAGTTGTCGTCATCATCTCTTCGGTTATCATATCTTTGTCCTCCTGATAGTGTCATTGCTTTCTGTGATGACCTACGTTGCACTACGGCATCGTAGGTCGATTGTCTTTTTTTACGCTTGCTTCCTTCTCCTGAGTGGTGACTTGTGCTCTTGATGTTTTAGCGGCTGCTAAACTTTGATAAAAGGGATGAGCCTGCTTTTTCATTTCTTGTTTAGTCAATTGTTGGGTTTCTTTATTCAGTGTTACTGTTTGATATTGACTTAACTGTTGATCAATCCGTTCCATTAAGCTTTTGGCTTCTGCTTGAACGATTTCCAATTGTGCTGTTAAGTTGGCAAGCCCGTCTTTTTCTTTTGACCAGGACGCTAAATAAGGAAATGACTCTTGACTGGTATCAAATCCTAGATGGTTCGACACAACGTAAGCAATGGATTCTGCTTGAAGCTCTTTTGTACTTCTTGTTAACTGGCCATCAAACCGTTCCGTCAAACTTTGTTTATTGTGTAATTCCGAATGAGCCATTTCATGAATCAGCGTTGATAACGTTCGTTCATAAGACATTCCTTTCTTAATAACAATTTCATTTGTTTGTGGACTATAGAACCCATCTTCTTGTCCAATCTCCCTAAAGCGGATCGGAACCTTATTGTTATTCTGAGAAATATCTCTTAAGCTACGATAGACATTTTGATAGTAGTCTTTATCCAATTGTTCTGGAATAGTTCCCATGGCTTTAGGGAGATTGAGTTCTTTTCCTTCTTGGGGAGAAACCTGTTTAATGTCAAAGACAGGGACAGGTTTAAAGTAAGTGATGGTCTCCTTTTCTCCCGTTTCGGGATTAAGAATAGGTTTCCCATTCTTATCTTTTTGAATGACGGCTACAGGCGCTTGAATGTAGATTGCTTTTTCACCTTTTTTAACAGAGCCATTGCGTTTCTTCCATTCTTGGAAAGACGCAACCATCGATGCTTCTGGAAATTGTGACACAATCAATTGAATATTTCGTGGCGAGTAGTTATTGAAGTGGGCCATCCCTTCCAGGTATTGCTTATAGGTATCACTATTAAAATACTGTTTTATGCCGTCTTGTAAGTGTTGATTCAGCGCTGCGGTATTTTTGGCTTTAATCATTTCTGACAAGGTGAAGTCACGTTTGTTGGCTTCTTGTTGCCTTGTCACCTCATTATCAGAAGCATTGGTTGGGTCTGTTCCATTTGCCTTTTCAACATTATCTGGAGTCCCATCACCATCACTATCAGAACTAAAGGGATTGGTGCCTAGAGCGATTTCTTCATCATCGGTTAAGCCATCGCCGTCAGAATCCTTAGGATAGGCATTATCGTAAGGAACATTCCGTTGCATCGTCTCCATTTGAAGGGGTTCGAATTCGCCATTTATGATCATATCTTTTAAGACTTTTCCGCCATCTTGGATATACTTATCGTTAACGGACAGCACCATGATGTTCCCATCTTTCTCGCTGAGTACACCTAGAACTTCATTTTCTTTCGCTTTTTGAATCAGATCATCAGTTAGATTCTTTTTTCCTCTTAGGAGAGACGAAGGAAAGGTGAGATCATCAATAGTTTTTAAAGCGACGACTAAACTCCGATTATTGGATTGAATCGCATGACTGGCCTTTAAGTTTCTCATTTTTTGAACTTCCTCTAAATCTGTAAAGACAAAAGACTTGGATTGAGATAGTTCTTGAATCATTGGCAAAACTTGTATCTTGTCATTAAAACCATTTGATAAGGTCAGATTAGGATAGGAACCTCGACCTTCCGCAAAATCATCTAACAGTTTTTCAGCTGACAACCCTTTCCCAATCGGACGAATACCGGTTAAGTGGGCAAACTTATCCTTGGCAAAACTGACCTGAAGCGCCTTTATCTCCTTATCCCCTTTTAACATATAGGTCACTTGGCTGTCTGCCAGGGTATCCCGATACCAGTTAGCTGTTTGTTGTAGGCTTGGAGCATAGTAATTGAGATTCCGAATATCCTCCTCACTTGCGATGTGGTAGCCGTCTCTAACGTTTGACACAAAGGCTTCTTCTGTGCTAAACTGTAGTAAAGGATAGGAGAAAGTCGGGTGGCTGGTAACAGCTTGCTCAAAGGTATCCCTTTTGGATACAGGTTTGGCACTGCCTTGAGGGTCGTCCTCTAAAGAGCCCGAACTAATTTGGCTCCTATCCATTTTTTCATGCTCCAGAACTTGTTCTGGGGCTTTTTGTGTGCCTTCTGTTTGTGGCATTTTTAGTAATCCTTTCTTTTGTTTCAAATAATCATTCCAATCCATTTTACTCTGGTGTTCTTTCCGTGGTGGGAGGTCTACGGTAATTGGAATGCCATCTTCCTGTAACTCCTTAATAAAGTTTCGGCCTGCCTCGTCATTATCAACGGAAATGGTAATCAGATTGGAATTGTTTTTAAGGATTCTGGTCGTTTGGTTAATGGCATCTATCGCTCCTCTAATCGACTCTCTGGGCATGGTTTGAGAATACTGACCATCTGTCAATAAATCAGCCGTATAGCGACTAATCACCCCTTTTTTGACTCCGTCCATAGCGACTAAGCGGACATTCTGTAAACTCTCCTTATGTAGTTCATAATAAGAGAGAAGGTCAATAGGAGCTTCCGTAAATACGAGACGTTTAGGTGTTCCAATGTCCAAATGAAAGCCTGCTAGACCGTCTGAATGCTTCATGATCTGTTTGAGACGGCCACGTTCAGGATGCTGGACTTTATTTTCAACGATCCCCTGAAGGCTACCGCCGATCATTCGGCCGTCTTCCGCAAAACTTTTAAAGATAATAACAGGTTCAAAATAATCACCCTTTTTCAACGTCGCAGAGCTCATACTGCCTGATGCCAAAGCAAAATCAATGGTCTCATCAGATAGCCCTCGTTCTTCTTTAAGATACTGTCGCCCTAAATCAAAATCGTGATGTTCATAAGGAGCGAGGTAGTGCTTAAAGGGTTCTCTAACGATTGGTGTTACCGTAACGGATTCAAATTGCCCTGTTTCTAAGAAATTGACAGTTTCTCGAAAGCTAGGGTTCTTTCCTGTTAGCTCTTCTTGGATGACTTGGACTAAATCAATGGTATTGGTGCCCATGCTTCTTGACCACCAACGAAAGGTGTTAGTTTGGGGGTAAATATGAAAACTATCATGTTCATCCCAATAGAGATGCCCACCTGAACCTTGTTTCAAGTTAAGCCCCAGTGAGCCCGCAACGGCCACAATATCCATGGCAATGAGTTTCTGTCGTTGTGCTTCAAAACGTTGTGAAATTAAATCGAATGTATTCGCCATATCAGACCTCCCCCTTAAGGGCTTGCTTGATAAAGGTTTTGGCTTGTTTGATAAAGCCATCTACCTCATCTTGCGTGTAAATACCATTGTCAAAGGCATCTGTTATCTCCAGAGTTTCTTCTCGGTCAAAAAAGAGATCATAATGGATGAGATTGATTTTACCACTCGAGAAGATACGGATGAGTACCTTATGATAGCCAATTCGTAACTGAATTTTAGTACCCGAATGGTTATAGCGTTGAATTGACATTGTGGTTTTAGATGAATTCACGGCTTTGGACTTTAGGGTTTGACGGTGGGCAAAGGGTTCTATTGTTTCAATAAACTGTTTTTTAACGTCTAATCGACGTAAAATTTGAGGTGTCATATCTTAATCCTTTCTATTAATACGAAATGAGTGATATCATACTAGATTTCCACTCGTTGGTCATCAAAAAGAAACCTCTCCGAAACCTTCACGGTCTTCAGGAGGAAGTTCAAAAATCTCTCCAGTATCCATATCCACTAGTTTTTTAGAGGTTTCCGGTGTCTGAGAGGGGCTTTCTGAAGGCATTTCAGGATTAGTTACAGGGACTTGGTCATGAACTGACGTCTCAGGAGCTGATTGACGTGTGTTATCAAAGCCGTTTTCTTCTAAGAAGGCTTGGTAGTCAGACATATCAGGAGCCCAAATGCGGTCTTCTGGAATTTGTCCTGTCATGACTGCATCAATAAATTCCGCACCTTCTTCCATAAAGCGTTTATAGTGATACCAGGTCTTATCTTGATAATGATTAGCGAGTCTATCCTTCATAGGATGATTTGATACCATGGCTTTCTTATCACGAAAAACATTTTGTTTGGAGATAAAGACTAAGGCTTCATCGACACCGATACGAGCAACCTCATCTGGGGTCATGAGATCCCGTTGATGCGCTTGACGGCTGGTTGTCCCTGATATCCGATGCCCACGTTGTTCCGAATAGCTGGTTTGTGTAATGGTTTGTTTTCCTGCTCGCATGGAGAAGTATTTCATAGTATCTTCATCATTGGTTCCTAAAAATAAAAGCGTCGCACAGTTATTGACCATGGATTTTCTAGCAGGAACGCCATATAGGGAATCTAGTTGGCTAATGGCTTGAATGATGATTTTTATAGACATCTCACGGCTACGAATAGAGGCTAGGACTTCGTTAAAGTGTGGAATCTTACCACAATTGGCAAATTCATCGAAGTAGAATTGCACGTGTAATAAATCTTTCAGTTCATAGCCTTTCTTTTCCCCTTGAATAATAGCATCTGCACTATGAGTCAATTGGTCAAAAACAACTGTAAAGAATGTGGAAGCCAAGAAGCTATAAGCCTTATTAGTTTCTGAAATGGCCACAAAGACCGCTGTCTTTTCGGTATTCCAAGTATCCATTTCCATGGTGTCAGTCTTAATGAGATTTGTTACAGCATCATGATCAAAAATGGAGTACTGAGTGGCCACAATAGATAAGACACCAGTCCTGGTTTCTGCCTCAAAGTTACTGTTAAAGAGTTCCCACTGTCGACAGGCATAGTTACCTGGTAATTTTTCTTCCAATTGCTTAAACATCTTCTCAACTGCACTGAGTTCCTTTTCATTAGGGCGTTTCAAATTTCTAAGTAAATCTGCCACCATAGAAAGGTTAGGTTCATAATGCCGTACTTGGCTATCAAAATAGAGATAGCCAAGTAAAGCACGGTTCAAAAGAAGCTTGGCCTGATTCCAGAAGTCCTCTCCTTCTCGATCTCCCTTTTTTGTCCCTTCGACAATGGCTTCTGTAATGCGATCAATATCCAATTCTGATCTCATATACCTAAAGGGGTTAAACATATCCGAATTGGTTAAGTTAACCAGATCAAAGATTTTGATTTGATAGCCATTTTCTTTTAACATTGTTCCTACTTCTCGGACAAGCAACCCTTTAGGGTCCGTTACGATAAAAGAGGAATTCATTTGCATGAGGTTTGGCTTTACATAGGTGTAGGTTTTTCCATCTCCAGGCAGACCAGCTACTAAGACATTTTTATTGAGTTGTCGCTCAAACGGCAAGCGCTTATTGAAGAGTCCCATTTGAGCTTCTCTCGAGAAAATCATATTATTTCTTGATTCTTCATCTTGAAATCCTTTGAGTTCTTGAGCCGTCGCAAAGCAAGCAGACCCTGATTCTTCTCCATGCCGATAATTACCATCTAATCTAATCTTTAGATAGAAAAGTAAGCCAACAAAAAAGCCCACTAGAGCAGAAAGAATTGCTAGTGGGCTAGTATTCCAATAGAAGTAAGGTGGTTCCGTTATCTTTTCAAAAACATAGGTATAGGGAGCAAAAAGATTGGTCATATCTGCCTGTGGTGCCATACAGTAAAGGACATAAGCACGATGTGTCAGGTAGGCTAGAAGCAAACTGAGCAGAAGATAGGGAAGCAATCGTTTACGTTTTAGTTCCATCAGATGCCCTTTCCTTTCTTCTTGGTTTTTACTGCTTCCGTTGATTTCTTAGAGGTTTTCTTGAGTTTTTCAATCTGTTGTTTAGGGGTTAATTCATCAGGTTTCTTCATGTATTTATCTAGTGCTTCTTTGGGATTAGACACAATTTCCTGATTGATTTTCCTGAGAGCTTCTTGAATGACCTGTTGATTAATAGCTTCAAACCAGACTTGCTTGGTGCCATCTCCATTCTTTTTAAAGTGAAAGTTAACCCCTGACTTTTTGAGTTCTTTTCTCAATTTTTCAAGATTAACCTCAGCCTCTTCAAAGTCGATATGATCTTTTGTTCGGGGTAACTGATTGAAATCCTTCCAGGACATCTCCCCTGATTGTTTATGCTCTGTATAAATCTTAGCTCCTTGGCTAACAGCATAAGCCAAAAACTGAAGTAAGTGTTTCCCTGTCTCCAAGGTAACTCGTGAGCCTTTTTCCATAACTCGTTCTTGATCCATTTGTTTTGTCTCCTTTCTTCATTAGGGGTAAGCGGTTAGTCTTAGCTTTTTGATAACAAGATAGCCATACTGAGCCTTCTTATCAGCCCTAACAGCTAGTGTTAGACGCTTACTTGATACATGATCTTGTGCCTCTTTGATATTAACGACATAAGTCACAAGAGTTGTATCCCCTTTTATTTCCTGACTTTCTAATAAGACACTGACTGGTGTCACTTTATCAGTCTTCAGATCATCTATGGAAAGCTTCTCAGACAAATAGTCCCCTAAATTAGGACTTTGAGAGAAGTAACTGCTAATGAAATAGCGACAAAAGACATCTGCCTTTTGATTGGTCACTACCGTCTCTACTTTGGGAGTCACCTGCGATTGTGTCTTAACTAACTGCAAGGTCTCCAAAGACAAGTAGATACTCACTACCGATAATACCATCGGCAGCAACCACACCAGCCTTTTTAACAAGGTTAAGGCACCTGTTTTAGATGGCAACTCTTGATGATTGTTTGGGCTTGTTTTGATGGGGATTGGCTTCTTGTCCATCGAGCGCTGCCAAAAGAATTTCTTTGTTTCTCCTTTTAAGCCAAAGTCTCCGATGAGTTCCTGAACCTCTTTGTCTTCTTGAGAGGGAATGGTTAATTCCATCGATTCCAGGACTTCTTCATTTTTATCCAGATGAAACAGATAAAATGTAGCTCTCATGTTTAACTGCAGGCACCGCTTTTCTTCTCCTTCTAATGTATATAGAAGTGCTGCCAAGTTCTGAAATTCCTGCTCCTTCCCATCAGATTGATTCTGAATCCGAAACATTACCCCTCACCTCCAAGTTTTTCTTTGTGAGTGGCTAAAATGGCTTCTAAACCTTGTAAATCAATACCATATTCGGCCATGATTTCCTGTTGCCGTTTGCCTTCTAAGATGGCAATATCATCTTTTAACGTTTTGATTTTCTTTTGAAGAGCGTCTTGACTTTCTTGAGCCTTTTCTAGCTGCTTAATCTTATCCTCTAAACGTTCTTGAGTGGATTTCTGCCGACGGCTTTTTGATGAACTGGTTTGATTCATATGTTCTTCGTTTATCATGATATAACTCCTTTATTGTTTAATCTTTAGTATTTGATGGGGCGATTGCTCCATAACTTTCAGTTTCTTCAGAAGGATTAGCTGAATCGGTTAACAAAATCGTACTCATCTGGTTAATCAAATTTTTCCCATTCAGCTTAGTATAAACTAACTGGATGGTTGTATGATTGACAACACCTATTTGAGCACCGTCTTTGTTATTCTTTTTTTGAAGTAAGTCATTAGTATAGGTGACCTCACAGATGACCTGTTTATGGACTTGGTCAATATAGATATTAGCGTCTTGAAACTCAAAATTAACTACAAAGCCTTTATAGGCCTTATTTTGGGCTTTATCTTCTTCTGAGATCGTCGCATTATAGAGACCTTCTGTCATATAGTCCTTATAGCGGTTACGGTTTTCTTCTAAATCTTTTTTGGTATAGTAAGCAACCAAAAATTCTTTTACCTGTGTTTGTGTAATAGTATTCGTCCTTGTTTTCTTAGTGGCTGTCTGTTTAGGTCTATCCTTGGAGTGGCTTGAGTTTCCCATCTGGCCAAAACCAAGTCCTAAAAAGAAGACAAGAAGGAGAGCAAGAAGGCTCAAGCCTCGTTTAAACCACTTGACTTTAAAAGTATCAATCATTTATTTTGCCTCGTTTCTATTTATTTAGGAGGTATTGCAAAAGTGTAATAGCTTTGATTCAATTTCACTGCCCAATGAATCTGGTTTTGAATCCCCATGACATTACATTCACTCACTAAAAAGGTACCGTCTTCATTGACATGCTCAACATAGGATACGTGTCCATAAGTAGGCATGGTGTAGTCAAAACCACCAGCAGTTGAACAAACAGCACCTGCCACTGGTTTATTACTAAAGGTCCACCCTTTAGCGACTAAATTTCTAACCCAATCTTGGCCATTCCCTAACCAGTTAATAGCTGGAGCACCAGCTTCTGAAAGGCGGTTATAAACATACCAGGTACACTGACCAATTGGATAAGTATTGCCATTTAGTGACCTAGATACAGTAGCAGCCGATGGATAACTCTTTAGTTTAGAAGCATATTCTTTAGGAAAATTCCAAGAACTTTGAAGAGTGCTTGCACCACCTGAGTGTGTTGGCTGTTTAAACCACATTAGAGCTTGTTTAGCGATAGCTTGACGTTGAGCCAATTTATTGCCAGGTACACCTTCCCATTTGGCTAAGAACTCAGCTGTTAGACTATCTACATCCCCATTATTAGTCGCAACTCTCTTAAACGTATTGATATAATAGGGATTATCTCCCTCTAGCATGAACTTTACTTGAAGTTCTAGGCTATACCATTTTTGGCCTTCTTTTTTAGCAAACTCTCGTAATAAGGTGTTGCGATTCGCACCGTCAGAAGTATCTGTCCATTGTCCTAAACCAAGACCTCGATGAAGAATATTCGGATAGCCACCGCCGTAGATAGCTGGACCACCTAACGTTAACCAGGACTCGTCATCCCAAGAAGAATCAGAAGCGCCTACTGGTGGACTGAGATAATCACCTTCGGCTCGCTTAGGGTTGATGCCAGACTCTACTCCAAAGCAACCTACAATAGCTGCAATCCCATTATCGGTTGCCTGGGGCAAATATTTTTTAACCAAATCATAGAATTGCTTGGCTCGACCACTCATTTCAGATGGAGTTTGAGTCACAATAGTTGTTTCTGCATACTTCACAAAGGGAAAATAAAAGCCTGGGTTGGTAAGTACCCAGACTTCTTTCTTATTCATCTTTGTTTGTATCGTATAGCCGTAAGAAACCTCTCTATCCCTAATCTTTTTTAACCATGTAGCATCTTTATCATCTACTTCTCCGTAGCGCTTAGCATACGCTATTTTTTGGGTGCTTCCTGATACTGTAGCTAATTCTTGACCCGTTTCAACCCTATCTCCTGTCCTCACCCGACTATTTGAGATATCATAATAAATAAAGCGGGCCTCCTTACCTTCAATAATGAGATTAGTGGTTTTCGTTTTTTCACCCTTTAAGTCTTTTTTGGTAACAGTTACCTTCCCATCCATAACCGCATACAACTTTTGACTGGCTTTTGCTTGAAGTGTTGTCGTCGGATCAATGGTATCTTTATCGGTATAGCCATAGCGTTTTGTCACAGTCAAGTATTCTGAATCTGCTTTGTCATCATTAGATGAATAGAAGGGGTTAGAAAGTTCTTGATAGGCTAAATATTTTCCTGTTTCGACTTGGCTATCTAGAATCTCCTTATACTCTTCTAAGTCATCTTTTGAGAACTTGATCCATTTCTTCCCATTAGTATAAAGTTCAGCCATGGTTTTTAGGTTGGTGATATCACTGTTTTCCTCTTTCCAGATATCATCTAGGGCATCTGAGAAGTGATTGAAACCTAAGGCACCTGTGACTTTCCCTCCAAAACCATCATCCCACTTGGCATCAGGTTCCCACTCTCCACCATAGCGGTAATTCATATAGAGTAAAATGGAATCAATATCGGTATAGTAATCCACCTTATCAGAAGACTTCTTGCGATCCATTTGAGAGATATGGAGCCAGGATTGATTGAGAGTGAATTCATTTTGTTGGACCACATTACTCGAAAAGACCGAAGATACCAGGATAACGATTAACAAAAGCAAGCTAATAACTCCAGCCACAACCCAGGTTATCGGATTAGCAATAATGGGCGTAATGGCGCTCACTAAAGCTTTTGAAGTAGCCACAAGAGTTTGAGCGGTTTTAGAAGCTGCTCTAAGACTTGCTTGAGTAGCTTTTACGCTTCCTTTTCGTGTTTGACGATAGGCGTACTTAGTTCCTTTAGCTCCTAGTTTTACCGTTCCCTTGGCACCACGATAAGTCAATTTGACACTTTTACCGGTTGCACGTCCTGCTTGTTTAGCCATGACTCGGGTTTGACGAATCTGATGCTTAGTCCTCACCAAATCAGATAAAGTATCATCTTGTTCTAACCCCATTTCTAGGATTTCTTGACCTGTTCGTTTGGTGATACGCCTACCCGTCTGCCTGGCTTTTTGACTAAGAGTTAGATTGGTTTTGCGTACTTTCTTTTTGACCTTTTTAGCATCTTTATACTTATTTTGAGCTTGTTTAAGTCTGTTCTTGGCTTTTTGAAGAGCTTCGTCGTCTATTATTCCAGCCCTAAAGTCTGTTTGTGCTTTTTGATAGGCTTCTCTAGCTTCTTTTAACTCTTTAGTGGCTATTTGAAATTCACCTTTTGCTGCTTTTTGAGCCTTTCTAGCGGAAGACTGGTTATGTCTGTGGACACTTGCTTTAATCTGACGTTTTCTTACAACTCGACTTCTAAGATCTTGTTTTTCTTCTGTCACGGTTGCCTCCTTTCTTTATTAATATGTCACTCCTTTAAAAAGTATCATGAATAACAGCATAGACGCTCCAAATCGTAGCTAGTCCTGCAAGTATTAGACCCAATAACACCGCAATATCTATCCATGTTACTTTCCCTGGATGCTTCTTGGATAATTTTAGGGCATACTCTCCAATAACTGGCGAGCGAGAGTATTTTTCTGTTTTCATTTTCGACTTCAAAGCATGTCCATAATAGACCGGCTCTTCACCAGTTACCATAACTTTTATTTTTTTTAGCTCCTTCTCACTCTTTTGGCGTACCTTTTTCTCTTCTTGTCTTTTTCGTACTAGATACGCTGCAGCGATTGGAACTGCACTCATCGTGCTAACCTCCTTTTTTCTTGTTAAATTGATAGTTCTAGACTTTCTAATTTGCTTTCTTGTTCTTTTGTTAATGTAATGTAGTAATAGCAGTCTGGATATAGCGGTATACCTACCTCATTCACTAAATAAGTTAGATAAACAGGTTGGCCTAGTTCATCCGTTTCTAAAAAGTACAGTGGGGACCAATAAGAAAAGTCTTGAATATCCTCATCTCTAAGATCTTGGATTAGATCTAGAACGACTTTCTTAGAATAGGTAATAATTGTCCCAAATACATGCTTGATTGATAAGTAGCCTGGGAAAATCTTCATTTGCTTTTCTTGAGAGATGATTTTATTTCTTTCAAAATGGTTTAACCATGTTGCAATTTTTCGTTTGTCATACAAAGTTACCCCATCGATGACAATATGGGGCATGCCTTCCCTTTGCCATTTAACAATAGTTGTCGTTGAAACATCTAGCCATTGAGATAGTCCAGACATGCGAATGTAGGGTTTCCATAATTCTTTGCCAGCTAAAGCTTCTTCAATGGCTTCCTGATGTAATTGATAATAGTGAGCCATCAACTTCTTTTCTTCATTTTTAGGCAATTGTAAAGTGACATCTTCAAACATTTTCTTCCTCCATTTTTCGATAAGCATCCGTTGCAACTAAGCGGAATAGTTCTGTATCCTCAGGAATAGGATTTTCAAATGGGACAGTTGTTGTACCTGCAATAATTAAGCCCGTTCCAATCGCTTTTGGCTTTTCAATATAGCGAACGAGAGCATCGGTTAAGTTAATGGTTTGAAGCAAATAGGGAATAGTCGTCTTCTTTTGTTTCAAGAGAACGAGGAATTCACTATTATAAAGTAAATTACGCCCTTCTTTCCGAGAAAGCAAGGTTTCCACATTCTGCGTAATCCCTGTTGGGATTGACCCGTATTTACGGATACGTGCATACATTTTAGAAAAGAAAGCAGCTTGGTCATCTGTTTCAAATTGATTCTGCATCTCATCAAAGTAAACCCTAGTCACAAACTCATCTTTGTGATCAACGACGTGTTGCCAAATATAATCCTGAATCACCATCATGGCAAAGGGTTTTAGCTTACCTGATAATTTTTTTAAGTTAAAGATAACGACTTGGTTATTGAGGTCTACGTTGGTTTCATAAGCAAAAATATCTTGAGATCCTTTAGTATAGCTTTCCGATTTTAAAGCGAGACTTTGCGCTTCCTCTTCAGGTTGTTCCAAGAGAATATCATGCCAATCCTTTAGGGTTGGGGTGCGATCAGTAATTTGTTCATAACACAGGCGAGTGACACGGTCAATCAGAGAGACATCATCGTCAGTCACTTCTTGAAGGATATTTTCAAACAATCCCATGATAAGAGATGCTTTTTGCCCTACAAAATCTTTATCTTCATCTCGAAGTTTATCTAGGTCAGGAATATCCATGAGATTAAAGTGGGTTTTTGTTCCTGGATAGATATCAATAACTTGAGCGCCAAAGGCACGGCCGATATCGACGTACTCTTCCTCGGGATCAACTATGATGACCCGATCATTCGGAAAGCGTAGAATAGCTGGAATGACTTCATTGATCTTCACAAAAACTGATTTTCCAGAACCCGAAGAACCCAGAATAACACCTGAAGACGTATATAAATCCCGTTGTCGGTCAAGAGAGATGATATTATTAGAGATTTGATTTTGACCATAGTAATTAGCTAGTGGACTTTGAGATTGTAAGTCCGTGTTGGTAAAGGGAATTTGTGTCGCAATATTGGTAGTGGTCATATCTCGCATAAAGCGACGTTTCACATCTATATAAGTCTTTCCAATCGGCAGCATAGTATTGAGCGCTTCCTCTTGGTGATAGTAAGTTTCCTCAAACTCAATCACGTGTTTGCGTCCAGCCTGTTTGATGCGACTTGTATAGTCTGCCAATTCTTCGGCACTATCAGCTTTTACCATGACCAAAAAAACGCCAGAAAACATTTTCTGGTCGTTATCATTAATTTCTGTTTTCCATTTCTCAGCTTCATCTGCCGTATCTTGGGCCACACTAGAAACTGCTAAGTTTCCCGAGATGCCTTTTTGAGCTGCGGCTACTTGAGATTTAACCATGTCCATCTTAACACCAGCTTCAGCTGTATTGACTTTCTTCACTGCTTCAGCCACGTCATAAGGCTTGGCATGAATGGAAATAGATAATTCAATGCCAATATCGGTTAAGGATTTAATGAGTCGGTCATTAAGAAAGGCCGGGAAAGTTCTGGCAAAGAGGATTTTACAATATTTCTTATCCATCCTACACTGGTCAGGTTGAAACCAAAGGCGACCAGGAGCGATGAAGGACTTAGTGCTAAGCCCTGAAATTCTCACATCCTTATAGTCCACATCGAGATAAGGGTTCCCTCTCAGTAAATCCGCAAAGATATTGAGTCTTTCTGTTCCATCTAGTGACTTGAGAAGGACATCAACTAATTGAAACTGTGTTGTGAAATGGGTGTCAACATCATTTAACTTACGGTAAGCTTGTTTCCGATCTTTAGCCCTTGTCGAGACCGTCACAAATTTTTCCACTTTAAAGTTATTTTGATCTTTCGCAAAGCGAGAGCGGATAATATTATTGTATTCTTTCCGAAAGACATCTCGCTCATCACCTTCTAAGTCATAGGTAATCTGATCCAGTAAAGTTGTAGGGACAGGACGATTAAGAATCGTCAACTGATAGGTATTTTCACTATCTAGACCATTTAAAGCATCAACATAGTATTCAATAATATCTAGTTTTTCGTCTTCACTACCTGTGATGTAATTCGTATCACCTAATTGCCAGGTCTTGGAATAGGCTTCATCGACAATGTGCATGAGCCCATCTTCAAAGAGGGACGTGTATTGAATCGTATTTTGGGTACTAGCCTTTAGGGCTTTCTGTAATTGTTTTGCACGTTCTTTATCAGCTTTCGTTAGGGTCATTCCATTCCTGGACACCCTTTTGGGGAATAAACGCACCATAGTTTTCCTCACTTTCATATTCGGTTTGGTAGGCCCTTTCTTGTACCTTGAGCCTAAAGGTGATGACCTCTTTGAGGTGTTCATCTTTTTTGATGCCATAGATAAAGGCTGGGACAACTGTTAAAGCCAGTGAGAGGTAAAAGAGAATACTTGGAAGCTGCAGCAATGAAATCACCGTTGCAAGAGTGACTCCCAAGACAATTCCAAAAAACATCAAAATTTGTCTCCAAGTAAAGCTTCCGATAATACCTCGCTCAAATTGATCTATAGCCTTAAAAAATTCACTTCCTAATTTGTTCATAGCTCTCCTTTCTTGCATGAAAAAAACAGTTCAAAGAAACTGCTTTTTACTTAACTGCCTATCATAAGTTGAAATCACTGAATAAGCTTCGATTAGCTTCTTTTTGGTCTTGAAAATAGCGTTCAAAGTCTTTCTCTCCTTTAAAAGCTATCCTACCACGTTCTAAAAAACTTAGCCACTTCTCCAGCCACTGTGAGTACTGTTTTTGAGACAGTTTCCCAATTGCAAAGAAATAGTTCAAATCATCTTGAAGTATTTTTAAGATGGTGATACCTGCTTGGCAATCTCCCGTAGCTTCCACAAACCGCCATGCATAGGTGTAAAAAAGATCATCGCCTTGTATTAAGCGAATAGCTTGTGGCAATTCACTTACTGTTATCTGTCCTTGTAAGAGACAATCGGCTATAACATCCTTTAATAGCCGGTGTTCGTATTCATAAGGAGACAATCGGCTCACTTCCCTTTCTAAATGACTAATTTTATCTTTGAAATATTGGTATTCCTGACCTTGATTAATCATTTCTATCGCTTTTCCTTTCTAGCATAAAAAAACAGCTCTTATTATGAACCGCTTCTACTGCTTTGTTAGCTTGATTATCTGATGATTGAGCAGATGGTCCATAAAAAGAATCAACAATTCCAGCAGTACGCATAGCTGATTGCATAGCAGAGCGAGCGAGTTCTGAAGCAGTGATACTTCTGACTTTCAGCTCCCACAGCTTTTCTTCTTTTTCCTTGATGAGACCGTCCATCCACTCATTATCTCGGATAAGTTCGTCTCGTCTTTGTTTTAGTTTTTCTAAATTCATTAGAATGTCCTTCCATATATTATAGTGATTGGTCTATCAAGACACCTGTAATAACTGCTTGGCTTTGCGCTGAGAACCAAACAACAATATCAGAAAGACAATACACTTACCTATGTAACTAAATCCTGCTGCAAAAGCGCCTACCCATGAATCTTTAGATATTTTAATTACAGCATCTATATTGAGTCCTTGCCATATAGCTAGTAATAAAACAATTACTGCACTTTGAAGAGCAATCGCCCCAAAAGTTTTGAGGAAATTTTTGGCAATATGCCTAGTATCATCTCCCATCCAAAAAGCAACGATAACTGGAGCAATTGCTTTATAGAAATATAGTTCAATAAAACGAAGTAATACCATAACTTTTATAGAGATCATTGCTCCAACACCAGCTATAGCAGCTAGTCCATTTACTAGAATACGGACACCTAGATTCCCTTTTTTTAACCATACAAACTCAAACATGTTGTCACCACTCAAGTCTACTCCAATCAGTTTGGTCACACCGTTCGTAAACCATAAAATGGCATTGAGAATCGCCCCTGATTGAGAAACTAGGAAATAAGCAATGAAATATTTAACAGCCACTTCTAAAAATAACTTCCAAGTCATCTCCCCACCTTGGTTACGAATAAAGCGATACCAAGATAACAGCTCAAGTAAAAATAAAATGGATACTAAAATATATCCAATGGCCATGAGGGATTTATTGATGGCAGTCATGGAATTATTTACTGAGGAATTATAGCTTCCTAGTCCCTTGGTTAGTTCTGAAAGTATATCTTTCATCATTCTCCTTTCTGTCAAAAATAAAAAGAACCTCGAAAGGTTCTTAAGTATTAAGTTTCTGATTTTGAAAAAGTCATGACTAAAGCTAAGAAAACGATGGTAATGCCAATAATCCAGGCATCAGCGACAGGATGTGGGAAGAAATTGGGAACAGCATCCTCAAAGAAGTTAACACCAAAACTGAAATCAACTATATCTTTGATTGGACTAGGAAATGGATTTTTATATAAGTCAAAACCATAAATTAATCCAGCAATAATACCGACCAACCATCCTAATACAAATTTTGATACAAACCAAATAACAAAAACACCAATCGTTGATTTAATCAGATTAAAGAAGAAGAGGGTGAGATAGACTGGTGTTTGAATAACAATGAGGAGAACTCTAAAGAAATTTCGTATCACAAAGCTGAGCCCTGTTTTTAAGCGTTCACCAAAGCTAGACTTATCTTTATAGCCTTCAACATAATCCAAACTATCAACCATCCGAAAATCAATCTTTTGATGATCTGAAGTTATGACAGTCGCCACTGAAACATTAGCCTTTTCTAACTCTTCAGCTGTTGGTGGACGACCGTGACGCTTTTCAAAGTCTCTGGCAAATGCCACATAATCAAAGCTTTCAGACATCTTCTTCCCTTCCTCTCGTTTTGCTTTATCATCTTTATTATACCATATTTTAGGTCAATAGATGACCCATTTTCGTTTCTTTAGCCACATTTTCTAAACTAGTTTTAAAATGAAATAGCTCGCATAGCAGCTACAATCGCAGCCGCAACACCAGCAGAAATAACCGCCAAGGCACCTCCTGAAATCATAGAAGTAAACCCCTGGTCCATCATCTGAGGACTTCCGTTTTTACGCCCTGCAAAATAATCAAAAGCGCCTGTCAAGACCCATCCGAGTCCGACAATCGCAAGTATTGCACCCATAGCGGTTACAACACGGACAGCTGTTTCCATATTTTGATACCTTCTTTCTTCATAAAAAAATCAAGACTAGAGGGTTCTAGTCTTGATCAAACGAGGAAACCTTCTGTCTTATCTTTTTTAGGTTTCCTCTCTGCCTAGTTTTATGACTTTTCGGTCACTACTCTAGTGATAAGCCAAGATCTATCCACTCACCCTAACAAGCAACCCGATTGATTTTCAGAGGAATCATGGAAAATTAAATGAGGGGTTACTTGCTAGAGAGAATGGATAGACCCAAAGTAATCTACTTTGTTGGCTTATCCATTAACTTGGTTATTTTTGACGCTTTTTAAAGCCTGCGAGGCCTAGAGCTGATAAGATAATTGCTCCAATCGCTGTAAGAGGGGCAACGCTTGCTTCACCAGTTTGAGGTAATCCTTTAGCTGGAGTTACTTTTTGTGGCGTAACTGGTCTTGGATTCTCAGGAGTATGAGTCACAACTGTTTCTGACTTAACTTTATATCCATTAACATATAAATCAGCAGTATTGTAAACATCACCTGCCTTAATACGTTTAACTACAATAAAATCATCTGCACCAAATTCTGATTCACGAGAAACCTTAGCTAAAAACTCTTTTTTAAAGGCAAGCTCATAACGACCTGTCGTTTTGTTGTAAACTGTTTCTGTGTACTCTCCTAAATTAGTCCCTTTTTTAATGACTGTACCATCTTTAAGTGTAATTGCTACTTTAGCAACTACTTTATCTTTTAAGTAAAGATCATGTGTCTGTTGTAACTGATCCACAAATTTGTATTCAAAAAGATCGTAACCACGGTTTGCTGGTACAACCCATCCTTCAAGTTTGTAGGTCACTTCGTCACCAAGTTTTACAGTCCCATTATTAATAGACTTGCCATCTTGTTTGTCTAACACGTCTTTATGGACTTCTGGGGTTGTCAAATCATTGACTACAATATTACCTGTATATCCATTCCCAAAATCAATCTGTGCAACACCATTTTTGATTTGACCTTTAGTAAACTCTTTTTTAACTTTAAATGATAAGTTATAAGTAATGTCTAGACCTTTTTGCACATAAGCTTTGTAAAAAGCTTGCGGGTCTTTTGCAGTCCACATGTAAAACTCACCAACTGGACTAATTCCTGCTTCTTTAATAAGAGATTGAAGTTTTTGGTCTAAAGTATCTTTTGATAAAACATGACGCATTTCTAACAAGCTTGATACATCATCACCATTAGATGCTTTGATAGACTTAACAGTCAATTCAGCTAACGCTTCATTTGGTTGATCTACAAATGCAAAACCTTTTGCGATAGCTTCTGCAGAAGCTTTAATGTCTTTGTATTGACTAAAACTTTGTTTAGCAACATAGTCTAATGTTGCATTTGGTAATACGGTTTTACCATTAACAGATTGACCTGCTTCATCAATGACAGCTTTTGAAGGATTAGCAGCTGGAACTAAAACAGGATGAACACTAACTGAGTAGTTAATCTTTTCAGGAATAGCCACATGTGGTTTCACTTTTGGTTGAGCTGGATTAAATTTTTCTGGTGTAAATTTTTCTGGTGTGATTGGTACTGGTTTGTATTCCTTTGGAATAAACTTGACTGGAGTGTAAGTTTTTAATGTAGGTGTTACAAATTTAGGCTCAACTGGTTTTTCAGGTACTGGTTTTTCTGCTTCAGGAGTCACTTTTTCTGTTGACG
>QWCQ01000660.1_pt1 | contig 24016 bp, 13 predicted proteins | sample 1972701 | NCBI WGS metagenome assembly QWCQ01 (sample SAMN09866704, study PRJNA288562) | Human gut metagenome isolate pre4_stool, whole genome shotgun sequencing... | reverse complement strand
AATGCTGATATCAGCTCCGTTATCTCTGCTGTTTCCATATGCTCTAACTACTTCCTCATCTACTATCTATTGTCTCCTCAACAAAGGTAATCTCTTTTTACTCCCCGTCCCAGCACATCAAAATGCGAATTAGCCCATTCTGTGCTTCCGCGGGCAGGTGTGATGCAAGCCGGCTGAGACCGAGAAGCGTTATATGGGCTTTTACCTCTCCATGACAGAGCGAACCATACCGATATGGTTGTTAGGGGGACGACGGAGGGAGACGCAATCGCCTGTGAGACTGATGTATAGGAGTATGATAGGAAAATAGTGTATCATTGCACGCTCCTTTGAGTGGAGCTGATCAGGTTTACTGACATGTCCAAGAGCCAAAAAAACTTGCCTGACGGCGAAGCGAAGTCTAAGAGGATCATCAAAATCGTCACCTGGAGTCTCCTCGTGGTGGTGATGGTGCTGGTCGTCCGCTTTGTCGCCTCGGTGGACTTCTCCGCCCTGGGGGATCTGCTCCGGAAGACACCCGTGATGCTCCCCTTAGTCGTCCTGATGTCCTTTATCTCCTATGCGGCCTCCAATGTCGCCTGGAGCCTCTGTCTCAGCGTCGGCGGGGAGCGGAGCCTGCCCTTCTGGAGACTCTTTATCTACCGACTGATAGGCGATATGCTGGCGCCCTTCAATCCCACCGGCGTAGTGGCGGGTGAGACGGTGAAGGTGATGCTGATGCGGCGCGACGGGATCTCTGTCGAGCACGCCCTCAGCTCCGTCCTCACTCATAGGGGGCTGGTGATCCTCGCCAATGTGCTGATGACGATCGTGGCAATCTTTTATATCCTGATGGGGAGTGCGATACGTGGGACGCGAGGCATACTGGTCGCTCTCGGCACGGTGGCGGTGATGGCCCTTATCTTTTACGGTCTCTTCCGCCTGCTCGTCCATCCCCGCCTGCTGATCGGTCGGACGGTGGACAGCATTGCCCGGCGGACCCACTGGTCCTTCCTCTCCGAGGAGCGGATCCGTAAGACTTATGCTGCCAATCTCGAGGCAGCTCGGTTTTTCCACCGACACAAGCGCCGCTTTTGCCTTACGCTGGGGCTCTGTATGGTCCACTGGGTCTTCGGGGCGATGGAGTTTTTCGTCATCTTTACTACGCTGGGACTTGACGTCACCGTGATGAGCGCCATCGCCGTGGAGATGGGCGTGGGGGTCTTCAAGACCCTCGGGTCGGTCATCCCCGGGCAGCTGGGCATCGAGGAGTATGGGAACAAGGTGATGCTCGACCTGATCGGCGTGCAGAGCAACGAAGTGTGGCTCGCCGCCTCGCTTATGCGCCGCGGGCGTCAGCTCTTCTGGCTCGCCGTGGCGGGGATCGCCTCGCTTGTGGTCTATCGCCGTCGTCCGGAGCAGAAGAGTGGGGAGTAGACCTTTTATCACTATGAATCCTGATATTCCATGACCGGAAAGAAGCCTGAGATACTCTGTATTTCGCACAAGTATCCCCCCTCCACCGGAGGGATGGAGCGGCAGAGCTATGAGCTCATCAAGGGACTCAGGGCCTACTATAAGGTCCACTCCTTTACCTATAAGAAAGGAGATCAGCCCAAGGTGGTCTGGCTCGCAGCTCTCAAGCGACACATTATGGAGTGCCTCGAGAGTCACCCCGAGATACGGCTGATTCACCTCAATGATGGCGCGATGGCGTCCGCCTCGCTCTGGATGCAGAAGGAGCTCGACATCCCAGTAGTCGTCACTTATCACGGGCTGGACGTCACCTTCCCGCTGGATTTTTATCAGGATAAGCTCATCCCCAAGCTGGAGCAGTACGACGCGGCGATCTGTGTCAGCGAGTACACCCGCCAGCAGTGCCTCAAGCGAGGGTTTGACCCGGAGCACACCTATACTGTGCCCAATGGCGTCGATGTGTCACTGGCAGATAAGCCCGATCGTCGGGAGGAGATCACCGCGGAGCTCTTGTCGCGAGGCGTAGACGTGCGTGGCAAGCGGGTGATCATCGCCAGTGGTCGCTCGGTACGACGGAAGGGCTTCTCGTGGTTTATAAAGAATGTGATGCCCTCTCTCGGACCCGATGTGGTGCTGCTGATGACCGGCCCTCGGCGGCAGGAGCAGTCCTTCATGCAGTCCGTGACGCGCTACATACCGTGGAATGACCTGCGGCTCTTCCTCGGTGCACCCACCGATGAGGCAGAGCTGGACGAGCTGCTGGAGATGACCCCCGGCGTCTATCACCTGGGGCGGGTCTCCTTCGACGATCTTATGTCGCTCTACTCGCTGGCGGACCTCTTCGTGATGCCCAATATCCCCGTCGAGGGGGATCAGGAGGGGTTTGGGCTTGTCGCACTCGAGGCAAGTGTGCGAGGGACCTGGGTAGTCGCCTCCGGCATAGAGGGCATCACCGAGGCGGTGATCGAGGGCGCCAATGGCACTCTCCTGCCGCCCGAAGAGCCCGACCGCTGGATCGCCAAGATCCGCGAGCTCCTCTCCATGCCGCAGCAGGAGCTGGCGGAGTGGGGCAGGAGGGGGCAGTCTTACACCACTGACCACTTCTCCTGGGAGCGTATGGTCGACGGCTACAAGGCCGTCTTTGACCGCTACATATAGTCTGTCATAGAGACTTAAGAGAGGGAGATGTGGAGCTACGATCAGCATCTCCCTTTTCTGTACAAAAGCGTGCGAGGAGTGCGAAGATAGGGTTCGCAGTCGCTGGGTACCTTTGCGACAATCGATCACCAACCACTACACCAAACCTTATGCAGGAGATTAGCTCAGCTCTCTATGTGAATACCCACCATGGATACCTCAATACCGAGATTATCCTACAGAGCAAGTCGGGAGAGCAAACTATTAAGGATAGATTAACTGGGATGGAGTATGTCATCGGTCCTGATCCTATAATCACTCACCTGTCGGCGGGTGTACATACGTTGTACTGTACTGATCTTCAGGGAGATCTGACTATAGTGATAGAGGATGCGCTGAAGTATGGAGGTGGTGGGGACAAGAAAGCCTTCGTCTTTGACAAGTCTCCGTGGGCTTTTGTCCTTACTACCGATCGACTCTATGCCTACAATGCTGAGACGGGTGAGGAGCTGGTGGAGCATATGATGACACCCGATGAGATCCGTCCCTGCAGTGGTAGAGGGAGTACATCGCAAGATTACTTTATCTTCCAGACTGATAAGGATTACTCGATCTATTGCGTTAGGACAGGAGAGATTTTAATTACCACCCAGGATTTCCTCTTTAGTAATACTCACATCGTGGTCTATCTCGATAAGAAGGTTATGGTAAAGGGTGGTTCGGTGAGAAATGAATATGAGGAAATAGTCGCCTATGACTTTATCAAGGGTAGCGAGGTAGTCCGTACATCAGGGAGTTATTCTCTATTGGAGAATAGCTCGATACTTTACTACACATTGAATGACCGGTATTACGCATTGCAGCTAGAGACGGGTGAAGTCACCGAATTGACTGATCTGGAAGAAGTGAGAACGGATGATCTCTTGTGTGAAGACATACTCCTAAGACTCAATCGGGATGAAATCATACGCAAGCAATATTATCTCTTCAGACTGAGTCCACATAGGGTAACGCAATACTCCTTTGATCTTCCGTTTTATATCAGTTCTTATTCGGGGCACAAGACGACGAAATATAGGGAATTATGCGATTGCTTCATAAATGGAAATCTCGAGATACACTCGGATGACAATCATAGTATGTGGTTGGGTGAGTTGCGCCCCTCAATTCATATGGTTGATCTAAACCTGCTGGCGCATACGTCTTCAGTGAATGTCTGCAATCTTTATGGGGAGGATCTTATACTGAGCTGTAAACCAGGAGAGGATATCTCCGTGATCGAGGATCGCAGCAGATCGTTTGTTATTAAAGGCTACAATTATTGCATACATTACGAGAAGGCAACAGAGTGTCCAATGGATCTCGACAGTAAGCAATGCGAGGTAGAGAGTAAGGAAACCCCTGATTTGCCAAGTGGCACCCTGTGTATATCGGAGTCGGGTGAGAAGGTCATTCGTCTTGAGGAAGGACAATTTATATATAGTGCTAAGACACCTGCCTTCGAGTGCCCTATCTTTGAGAAATTATATGATCACTCGGTCTACTCCTCGGCTTACTTTACTACGAATAGTGAGGGTGTAGTCATTGTGGGAAATCATGGCTCGAAGATCATCGGTGTAGAGGATCTTGAGGAGATTCCATTTGACGTAGGGGGAACTCTAGTAGCTCCCAATAAGCTCAATGGTTATCGACCAGAGATTGAGATGGAGTGGCAGACCGGATGTCTGAAGCCCGTGTGGCGTGATCCTGTGACTCTCCGTCGTGTGACTGACGAAGAGAGGTCTGGGTATATGTTTCAGAGTCCCGGTGGACGCTTTACTGCTAAGACTAATTGCCTTAGGGTCTATGAAAACAAGTTGACAGGTGAGGAGATCTCTGAAGATGAGTATTTTAGTATTATGAAGAAATACAATTTTCCCTCATACAGTTGGTCTGTTCTAAGGAAAGAAACGAAAGAGGAAAGCCAAAGACGCAAAGAAGAGAAGGCTATGATCGTTAGTGCCAGAAATGAGCTTGTGGCTAGGTATGGCAAAGAGCGTCTATTCCCTGAAGTGTATGAAGAGGCGGAGTCGCTACAAAGTGAGGATACTGCAGCTGCTCCTGAGGAGAGAATAGAAGAAAAAGTGAATAGTGAGTCTCTTTTCGGACATAGGGTTGCCAGTGCTGTAGATTATGTTATTTGTACAGATATGGAGTCAGGAGAGGAGATCCGTGTGGAGACAATGGATCAGGGGACTGTAAGGTATCTCAACTACGTCTCATTTTCTTACGACTCAAGATATCTGGCTTATGGTGCGCGCTCTTGGGACTCTGGTGTTTTTGGGATCTTTGATCTGCAGAAGCGTGGTTTTGTTTTCCGTAGGTGCGATTTAAAGGAGGGTCGACAGCTCTCTTTGCAAAGTCTGTTCGCTGTATGGATGGTCCTCTTTAGTAAAAAAGGCGATATGGCTTGCTACGACAGCCATCCTAACACCTATGTATTGACTGCCTCAGGTGACAATTGGCACCATACTACTATTGAAGGTAGAAGTCTACTCTGCTTTAGTCCTTCAGGGAGATATCTCGCCCTCTCCAGCCAAGGGTATATCCCTTACGGCCTTAATCCCTCCGCATGGGGGCATCAGCCATCGGGAAACGTGTATATTCATCGGCTTGCTCCGGTAGATCAGATCAGAACGAGCCTTGCCACCTATTGTGATCTTGGCTCCGATGTAAAGGGATTGGAGCGAAGAGCGCACTCTATCGCTTCAGCGGCTTTCTCCTCCGATGAGAAGCATTTCCTCGTTGTGGGCGATGACGGGGTAGTAGTGATCCGTAACCTTCATCTCGAGTAAGCAACGACTTCCTGACACACGATAGATCTATACATACAGAAAATCACTTACCCTTGCCCTATGCCTGCCAATAAGAACGCCATGACGCGGTACAAGATCCTCGATGATCTGCTCAGTAACCGCTATCGCCATTACTCCCTGGACGATCTAACCGAGGAGGTGAGTGAGCGATTGGCGGAGGTGAACCCAAGTACGGATGGTGTGTGCCGGAGGACCATCGAGAAGGATCTACGGTATCTTGAGTATGAGAGTCCTTTCATGGTGGAGCTGGAGCGATACAGTGTCTCGACCTATGACCATGAGCGGGGCGGGAGTGTCTCCAAGCGCTGTGTCCGGTATGCTGACTCTTCATTCTCCATATTTAAGAAGGAGCTGAGTGATGACGAGAAGTATCTGCTGCGGGAGGCGCTGTCGATCCTGGGGCAGCTTGATGGACTGCCGGACCTGGAGGGGCTGGAGAGTCTTCGTCAAGGGCTCCGTGTGCCGGAGGAGCAGCCTAAGATCCTCTCCTTTAGCAAAAACTCCTTAGCCGACTCCAAGCTCCTCGGGCAACTCTTTACCGCGATCTCTCACCGGGTGGTGGTCTCTCTGAGCTACCACACCTTTGCTGCACCGGATGATGTGCACTCCATAGAGCTCTCCCCGTACTTGCTGCGCGAGTATAATAGGCGGTGGTTTGTCTTTGGGGCTGTGGCGGACGGGACGATGCTCTGCTTTGCCCTCGATCGGGTAGATCGTCTGGAGCTGCTGACCTCTAAGACGTATAGAGATTGTGAGGTGGATATGGGTGATTACTTCAGCGAAGTGATCGGTGTGACGGTCGATCGTGACAGCCCTCTGAGGGAGATCCTCTTCTGGGTGAGTGATCAGTCGATGGACTACGTCTCCACCAAGCCGCTCCATCAGTCGCAGCGGCAGGTCTCCGTGGTTGAGGAGGAGAGCATAAGGGTCGGCTGGCCAAGCCTCACCGGTGGACGCTTCTTCAGGATCACTTGTCGGGAGAATTATGAGCTATTCCGTGAGTTGACCTCCTTTGGAGAGCACCTGATCGTCCTGTCACCGAGTGAGGTGAGGCAAAAAATCAAGAAAAGGATAGAGAATATGACTTTTCGCTACGGAGAGTCTGAGGTGCGAAGATAGAGTTCGCCGGGGTGGTCTACCTTTGTATCACAAAATGAGCGGGAGGCCTCTGTGGGAGGCTGTTGGATGATCGCAGTGGCGATCTGACCAGCTTAGGTCGCACAACTCTTACTGACGGAGTGCGCATCCTCTCCCGGTTTATTTGATTAGTGCGATAGCAATAGCTCTCCCAATGAGGGATGACCTATTTATGCTATCTTTGGGATGGAAAACCATAAGAGAGATCTTTGACATACTGCATAGGGACATAAATTTGACTTCGTCCTGCGGGCTTAGGCCGCACCTCTCCGGAGGTGTATTCGCAAGATGTCTCAGACTCCCCTCGGGGATATGAGATAGCCAATGTTTGATCGTGACGATCTATTTTCATATCCATGAGAGAACATCCTCATTTGGGGGTTAGATATCCTCTTTCATGATCTATTTAGATGAGGGTATTTTATTTTCCGCTCACATACATAAAGAAATGAGTGTCCTCTTGCAGTCTTGTCATCTCTCTCTTGTCATATAAGTGCTTTACGTTATGGAAAAGAAGATACTCGCCACCAAGGTGCGCAGCTTGGCTACCGTCGGTGACTTCCTGACTCTCCTCAATCAGATGAAGAGGGAGGATCAGGGGGTGGAGGAGGATCCTCACCCCTTTACTCTAAAGCACATCAATTACTACCGCAATCCCTCGCATGAAGGGCGGTATCGCTCCTTTAAGATACCGAAGAAGAGCGGTGGCTGTCGGGTGATATCGGCACCGAGGAATAAGACCTTCAGGCTGATCCTTAGGTATGTCAATGAGATGCTGAAGGCTCTCTACACGCCCTCTGAGTATGCGATGGGATTTGCTGAGGGGCGCTCCGTAGTCACCAATGCTCAGATCCATCTGCGACAAAACTACGTCTTCAATACCGACCTGAAGGACTTCTTCCCCAGCGTGGATCAGGCGAGGGTGTGGGCGAGACTGCAGATCAAGCCGCTGAGTCTCCAGAGGCCGATCGCCGGCATCATCGCCGGTCTCTGCTCCGTAAGGCAGGAGACGGATGAGGGGACGGTGAGATACGTGCTGCCACAGGGTGCCCCCACCTCCCCGATACTGACCAATATGGTGTGTGATACGCTGGATAGACGCCTGGGCGGGGTGGCTAAGCGATTTGGTCTCCGCTACTCTCGCTATGCTGATGATATCACCTTTAGCTCTATGCATAATGTGTATGAGGAGGGGGGTGACTTCCGGTCTGAGCTTAGGAGGATAGTCGAGGACCAGCGGTTTGTCATTAATGAGAAGAAGACGAGGCTGCAGAAGAGGGGGACTCGGCAGGAGGTGACTGGGCTAATAGTGGGCGAAAGGCTCAATGTCCCACAGTCCTACGTCCGTGGGATCCGAAACCTCCTCTACATCTGGCGAAAGCATGGTGAGGGGGAGGCGAGGGCAAGGTTTGAGGAGACCTATATGGCGGAGAAGGGACACCTGAGGGAGAAGTGCCCCGATATGATCCTTGTCCTGGAGGGAAAGCTCTGCTATCTCCGTATGGTGAAGGGACCTAATGACAGCGTCTATCGCCGCCTCAGTGCAGACTTTGAGCGCTTGCTCCATACCGATGAAGGGGCAGTGGAGCCCTTGCCGTCAGGGGGAGAGCAGCTCCTCGCAGAGGGTCTCGCGCTCACAGCCTCTGCACCGGTCGACCTGGAGGCTCTTAATCTTGATTTAGATCAGTTACTCAATAATGGATGAGATACTAAGGACTACGCTTGATAAGGTGATCAAGCTCTGCGATCAGAGACCTGACTTTGGGGCGGAGCTGAGGCGTCGACTAGGCATCCCGACTACGCCGGCTACCATCCCGCTTAGCTCCGAGCTGGAGGAGTACCTGACGGAGGTGGGGGAGGATGTCTGCACGATACGTGATGTGCTGCAGATACAGCAGGATATCGATCCGGAGATCAAGTATGACTTCGTGGACGACCGTCGCACGAGAGACCGCTTGATCATCGATAACCTTCAGATGGAGAGTAAGGCCCTCAGTACGCGCATCCCTGAGGATGATCGCTTCCCCCTCTTCTGTGTCTATGCCTTTTACCAAGTGGAGAATCTGCTGAACTATTTCTTTCAGAGGAGGTATCCTGACCTGGACTCACTCGAGGAGATGCTGAGGGAGAATACGAGGTCAGAGAAAAAGGACTTCAGATACTCTGAGAGAACAGGTCGACCCGTAGAGACGGTCTCTGATGTCGAGTCGCACTATTTGGTCAATGCTTTCTGCAACAGCAAGACTCCTCCATTGGACACGTACTTTAAGTTCAGACTCTCTGGTCTGAGGAGGGTGAGGAATGCTTTTTCTCATAGATTTTTTGAGGTAGATCCCGGGTGGGATAGGGCGATGGAGAGTGATAAGTGGCTTGATAACTTCATCCGATACAATACCTTCGTCACCATTCGGAAAGACCTAAAGCAGTTAGCTGACCTTATCGCCCAAGATCTGCTAAGTGCCGGTACCCCGCACGATGTCCCCGGGGTCATATCGAGTATGTTGGCCTCCTCTTGTTACGTTAGGTATGACGGGAAGACACCGGAGGAGCTACCCAAGCGCTTCTGGGGAGATGTGAATGGGTACAAGACCGGTGATCGGCTTACCCTGACTATCTCCGACGGAAAGATCATTGCCGTAAAGCAGCCCTCATTTTCCCCTAAAGTAGATCACTAATAAAGTAAATGATGCCCCTCTATCCACAGCAGCGTGAGGCTCTCGCCCGACTGAGAGACTTCCTCGAGAGTGATGACTCGGTATTTATCCTTGGGGGATATGCCGGTACGGGTAAGACGACGATGATCCGTGCACTCTGTGACCTCCTGCCTCAGTATGGGAAGGAGCCGTTGCTTATGGCTCCGACAGGTCGGGCTGCTCGGATCCTGAAAGATAAGAGCGGGCGCAAATCCTCCACCATCCATAGAGCCATTTACCGTCACGAGGGGGATCGGTTGCTGCTGCACGATGAGGAGGGGAATGTGAGCGTTGCGAGGATGGTGCCCCGGTCGTCTGCTCCGGAGACAGACTACGTGTCGACCTACTTCTCTGTGAAGAGTATTGGGGATGATCATTGCCCCTCTCTCTCGGTCATCATTGTCGATGAGGCGTCTCTGATCCCTGTGCAGAAGTCGTCGCAGGAGGTGGTGCAATTTGGCACCGGCTCGTTACTGGAGGATCTGCTGACCTACTCAGAGTGGCACCTCGGGTGCAAGCTGGTCTTTGTCGGAGATCCCAATCAGCTCCCTCCCGTCACGGATCCTCGGTCGTGTGCCCTCTCTACGGACTACTTCGCCTCCGCCGACATACCTGTGCGTAGCTACACCCTGACGGAGGTGATCCGCCAGGAGCACGAGAGCCTGATCCTGAAGAACGCTATGCTGGTCAAGGATCTGATCCAGTCCGAGGTGCGCAATACACTCCGCTTGGAGACTCGTAAGGGTGAGGTGGAGCCACTGACCATGGAGCAGGTGGCGCAGCAGTATCAGGAGATCTGCCCCACACCGATGATGAATCGCAGTGCCGTGATCTGCTACAGCAATAAGCAGGCTCTGTGGTACAACCGAGCTGTCCGTGAGAGATACTTCCCCGATCAGCCGAGCCTGCGCAAGGGAGATGTCCTGCAGGTGGTCCGGAATAATTACTTCGGAGATCATCTGGTCTTAAATGGAGACTTCATCCGGATCGTGGACGATCCCGGTCCGGAGGAGACAGTAAGCGTACCTGTATGGGGGACCCAGGGGACGGGCAGGGAGCTACGCCACGTCCGGCTCTCCTTTAGGAAGGTAGAGTATGAGACTGAGGCGGGGATGAGAGGTCAGCGACTACTGCTCACCACGTTGCTGGACTCAGAGAGATCCTCTCTGAACGCAGAGGAGATAAAGGCTCTGTACATCCACTTCTGTATCCGTCACTCCTCCGAAAGGCAGTCGCCCGATCTCTCGAAAAAGATGAGCGAAGACCCCTATGTCAATGCTCTGCAGGCAAAGTATGGATACGCCATTACCTGCCATAAGGCACAGGGAGGAGAGTGGGATCAGGTGATCGTGGACTTTTCTCGGCGTGGGGGGTCAGATGAGAGCTCGCTCAGGTGGATCTATACCGCCTTGACCCGTGCCAAGCGGTCGCTCTATGGGGTCCATATGCCTGATGTCTCGCCCTTTGAGAAGCTTGACCTCTTCCCCATCTCAAGGATCTCAAAGGTGTCTGCGGAGGTGTATCGCCTGCAGGATCTTCCGTGCGACGACCTGGGGTCAGAAGCATCCCCATCGCAGCGGGCCAAGTGTCTCAGTGCCGCAAAAGCTCTGGCCGAGATAGGCTATAAGCTCACCGATGTGGACACTATGCCCTACCGGGATCGGTATACGATCGAGGGACCATCAGGACGCCTGACTTGCGACTGCCTGTACAAGGGAAGTGGACTATATAGCAGCTACTCTGTGCAGCCTAAGGTCCCGGATGAGGCTGCGATAGTGGAGGCGCTGAGGGATGAGCGCGAGTATGAGTTTGATGTCAGCTACCAGTCGGATATGCCGTTCCTGGATCAGCTGTACCAGTATATGAGGGTAGCTGCGAGTGAGTGTGGTGTGACGATCACGGGTGTCTGTAATCACCCGGAGCAGCGTTATGTCCTCTATGGACTGAGGACCTCTGCCTCCTTTGCTGCACTCCAGTTTTACTACCGAGATAAAGGCTTCCTCACGAAGGCTATGCCCTCCTCACTGATGGGGGCATCTGACGAGCTATTGGATAAGTTTATCAAGCGTATAAGGACTGATATATGTACGGAGTAAAGGACATAACCGCGATGCGTAAGAGTGGTCGTCTCGAGGAGGCATACGAGATGGCTCAAGCACTCCGGGAAGCGGACCCGGGAGAGTGGGCTGATATGGCACTCTTCTGGGTCTTGCGTGATATGGTTGGGCAGCTACTCAATACTCCGACAGATGAGGGAAGGGTACGTGCACAGGATCTATTGACTCAGATGGAGAGTCTGCAGCGAACGATGAAGGACGACAAGAATCTCGGAAAGCCGGCAATCATGAAGCTAAGGCGGATGCTGTCACCTCACGCATCGGACATGGCTGCCTGCTCTGAGCTCGCTAAGACAGATCCCCTCACGGCTTTCGCTCGGGCGATCACCATAGCCGGGCCAAAGGGTGAACACTTGGAGCCGTCCCTGCACGAGGAGCTGGGCTGGATCCATTACCGCTATCTCAGGGCAAAAGGGGATCAGCTGGCTCCCCGTGAGGGGCCTACTGTGCTGTGGGAATACCTCTGCCTGAAGAATAAACGCCCCTCCTTCCTTCACTCAGTGATGCTTGGGCAGGCGGTGACGCTTCACAGGCTGAGGCAGGACTTCTCCTTCTCCGGATTTCTTCAGCACTGGGATCCTCGGATGCTCAGGAGGGAGGATCTGCAGCCCACTCGGGATGGTAATGGAGGAACCTTCCCCTCTCTGCTCTCAAGAGTCTGCGACCAGCTTGCCCAGGAGGGTACACCATTGATTGAGGAGCTCGCTGAGGGAGCAGGGTGTCCCCCTCGGGATATTGCCGACATGCAGCGCAAGCGGTGGTTTTGGACGCTCTATAACATCAAGAAGGAGGAGGGATGGTCCGGAAAGTTTGCCCAGGCAGCTATGACCTATGCGATGCGCTATGGTCAATACGAGGCTACCCACTGGCATCTGGAGATCTTGTCTCTTGTCGCGAGAGACTTTGATGCGTCTCGCGCCCGATTTCTCTTAGACTTCCTCCGGGCGACAGCCGAGGTCAGTATGGGGGAGAGCGCATGGCGTCGGGCTATCGGCTCGGATGGTAAGTCATATCCTCCATATACGGTAACTTTCGCCAAGGCCTGCTACGAGGCACTTAAGAGTCTTCCTCCGTCACAGCGTGATCCCGACTTGATAGCCACGCTGAGTCGGCTCTATGACGAGATGGAGAGCCATCGTGCCGGGGATGAGTGGACTGCCCGCCACAGAGCCTTTCTCTCTCTCTGGTCAGGGGATGTGGAGGATGCATCGGAGAGATTTCGTCAGCTGCTGCTGGTGCTTGGGACCAATTACTATGTCTGGCGGGAGGCGGCGGAGTCTGTCAGTGATCCTACGATCAAGATTGGCCTCTTGCTCCACGCCCTTGAGCTTCAGCGTGATGACAAGTTCGTGGGTCCGATCAAGCTTGACCTTGCAGAGCTACTGATCGGGGAGGGGTATGCTGCTGATGCTCGCAAGTACCTCAGAGAGTATGTGGCTTTTAGGCAGAAGGAGGGGATGCAGGTGGATGCCCGGTGCCTCCGCCTCCAGCAACTCGCTCAGAGTGGAGAGGACGGTAGACCTGATCGGTATGACAAGAAACAGGCTGTGACGGCTGCAATGGAGTACGTCTACTCGGACTATCAGTGGGAGGACTTTGTGGTTGTATCGCAATATGAGAGCAAGGGTAAAGAGAACAAGGGTAAAGAGAGCAAGGGTAAAGAGAGGGTGAAGCTGGTGTCCGGCGACCGCTCTTTCTCCATCAGACCCGTACAATTAGGCATAGGGAAGAAGAGTGTCCCCCTTGGGACTGTGGTCAGGTGTCGCTGTATCGCTGAGGAGGCTACTGATCCAGCATCCGACGAGGGAGTAAGACTGAGACCTCTGATGATGAAAGTGACGGATCAGCCGCTCTGGAGCACCCTGCCGGAGGAGGTGGGATGCATCTACCGATTTAATAAGGAGAAGCGTATTGCCTCAATAGCCTCCCCCGATGGGGATGACTTTGTCCTATTTAATGCCGACAGAGAGTATAAGCCTGGTGACTGCCTGACCTTTAGATACTTCTATGAGTGTGTGAAGGGGGAGAAGAGAGCGAGGGTGAAATCTCCGGCTCTCTGTGACAGCCCGGAGAGTATTCTTGAGCGCTTCTCCGAGGGGATAGCAGTTGTGGATAATGTCAATCCCAAGAAGTCACTTTTCCACATATTGCTTAGGAGCGGTATGGTACGTGACAGAGTGATCCGCTACTCTGAGACAGAGCTTCGTCCCGAGATAGGGGACTCGCTTAAGATCAGGTATGCGATCATTCAGCGAGGAAAGCGGGCGGGGTCGCTGATCCCTGTCGGGATGGAGAAAACTGACGAGGTGGACGAGTCGCTGATTATGCAATATAGCGGAGCTCTGAGCCTAAAGTATATGAGTTCGACCGATGCTCCGGACTTCGCTTTTGTCGATGATGAAATTTATGTGCCCCGGTACCTCCTTGATGATCAAGACCTCGCTGATGGAGATATGGTCTCGGGGCGTGCAGTCTACTCGGATAGAGGCGGCTTCCGCGCCATTGAGCTGACGAAACAGTAGGTCGGCTGACAGGTCGCCTCGAGAGACGCAGACCTCTCTCTGATCAATAGAGGGAGCGCAAAAAAAAGAGGAGGCACCGACCGCTGTGGTCGATGCCTCCTCTTCTGTTAGGTGTGTCCTCGGGGTTACTCTACGTCGTGAGTCACCGACCAGCCCTTGGTGGTGGCTATGGAGGTGTCAGCCTTGGCAGAGCCGGGATTGTCCGAGATGTCAAGGGTGAACATCCATTCTGCAAGCTTCTGCTCGCCCTTATTGAGACTTCTCATAAAGTTCTCCAGAGGTGCTCTTTCCAGCTGATTGCCCTTGAGGCTGCCGATCCAGAGACCGTTAAAGATCGTCGGTGTGGTGATGGAGGTGAGTCCATTCTCCTCGAGTAATAGGACCACCAGGTTAGCGGCGCTACTGATGTCGATCGTCTTGAGACCCGGGTTGGCAGAGATGATCACAGACTGCAGGGTCTTGCCGTCGGTGGGTAGGGTAAAAGTCTCTGTCCCATTGGCCACCCACTCCAGCTCCTTCAGTCTCGTCAGTCCGGAGAGGTCTACGGACTTGACCTGACCATTGTAGACCACTAAGTTCTCGAGCGGGCTGTTGTCGCTGACCTCCAGGGAGGTGAGCCAATACACCATCTCCCGCTTCTCATTAGATACACCGGAGACGGCAAAGCCACTGATGTCTCCATGGATCGTGAGTGTAGTCTCCATTGGCTTATAGAGGGTCATGTTATCATTGCGGAGATCCTTCTGGAACTCTGTGATCGCCTCTCCGGGGTCAAAGGTGCCGTTGGCATTGAGATCAATCCAGGCGGTACTCTCAGCCTCCTGATTGCTCGGACTGATGGAGAGGTAAATGCCCTCGGCAGGAACGGAATTGAGGGTGAACTTGATCGTCGGCAGATCGGTCGGCAACTCCTTGTCGAAGGAATCGACAAGCTCAAGCTCCGTACCGCTCCACTCGGCGTAGAGGTTGTACGCCTTCCCCGGCTGCATGGCACCTGGGCGGGCGGGACGGGTATTGGTGGAGATGATCTCCTCACGCTTCTCCGCATCGTAAGCCACGAGGCTTACCTCGGGAGTGCTCTCCGTATTGGGGCAGAACCAGAATCCTAAGTGCTGTGTCTCTTTCGGTGCAATCGTCACATCGGGGTAGGTGACCGCAGTCATGTAGTCGACAGGATCCTCCGTCAGGTCCATGATATTGAGGTAGGGGATCCGGGCATTGCCCACGAAGGGCAGTGAGCCCTTGTGGTAAAACTCAGTGACCCCGTCCGTCGGACGGACTGCCATCCCTGCGAGACGCCAGGGCTTGTCGGAGGTGTTCTTGAGCGTCACGACGGCAAGTGAGCCGAGGTGAACAAAGTCTGCCTTGATCTCCTTGTCAAAGACGGAGACCTCCTTGGTACAGAAGTAGACCGGCACGTAACCGTCCTTATTATTGGAGTACTTGGTCAGCTCGTAGAGCGGTCTCGCTCCCACGCCGACCATGAGTCGGTTATTCTTGAGGAGCATGTCCTCCGCTACGATGCCGTAGAGGTCAAACGGCTTTTCCGCATCGATCCCCTTAGGCAGGGTTACCTCGAAGGTGCAGTACTCGCCCTTCGTCTCAAGTACCTCTACTCCGCGCTGGAGTCTTACTTTGCTTCCTTGGACGAAGGCGATATTGAGGTCAAACATCCCCTCATTCCACTCGAGAAGGATGCCCTTGCTATTGCGATCCTTGATGATGGATCGGGTCTCCGGGGAGGGACCGGCAGTGATGCGCAGGGTGTAGGTCTGACCATCACTTGCGGGGGTCTCCTCCGGGGTATTGATCGACCTGTCCGTACAGGCTGACAGCGCCAGGATGATGAGCGACAGCAGCAGGGAGAGGCTTGCTTTTCTATTTATCATAGTCATATATATTGTTCGTTGTGAGGATAAAGACTCACCGGATCATTACCAGTCCTCGCCCTCCATATTGGGTCTGCGGGCGGGGTGGTTGCTGATGCTATTGCGGGCATCGACTCTCCAGTTCTTGCTCCGTGCGATGGAGTACTTACCGGAGCCGGAGCCGGGGTTGTCGGCGATGAAGAGCTGACCGGGAGACTTGCCGTTACGATCGGGCAGGTCGCTCAGCAGCTTGTCGATGGTCTCGGCGGTGAGCTGATTGCCGATGAGCTCAATGTACTTCAGGCTCTTTGCCCCGGAGAGGTCGATCCTCTCGAGCTTATTGCCTGAGGCGATCAGTCGCTCCAGCTTGGTCATCTTGCTCAGGTCGACCTGCTCGCTGGTCCAGTCCCAACCCTGGATATTGAGATAGGTGAGACCGGTCATCTGACTGAAAGGAGGCACATCGTACGGTATATTCATCTGGCGGATGATCGATCCGGAGTTACCCAGGTCGAGGACCATAAGGCCGGCCGGATTGGATAAGAACGGCAGCTTCTTGGTATTGATGAGGAGGAGCATTGGATTATCTGCCAGCAGAAGGGTCTCAAGCTTGGGATACCATGCTGGGACGCACGCTGATATTCCTGTACCGGAGAAGTTGAGGTGCTTGATCTCAGTATTTGCATTGTCGGAGCCACCCCAGTAATACTTCACCTGCCCATACGAGACAGTAAGTGAGGTGATGTGTCCGTAGATGATGAGTTGGCTGGTGGTAGGATTGACCAAGTTGGCACCGGTGGAGCCGAAGGTCTCGATCTTCTCCCCCTCGTCCAGCGTCCCGTTGCCATTGAGGTCGATCCAGATCTTGTCACGCTCTGCGGGATCAGCCTCCACAGAGAAAGCCAGAGTGAAAGGAGGCTCGCCGGAAAGCTCCATATAATTCTGAGGCAGGTCACTCCGTACAATCGGTACGTCGACGCTCCACCCCTTTTCGAGGGCCTTCTGGAGGTTGATCTCCACGTCCTCCTCCTCGAGACCGGGATTACCCGAAATCTGGAGCAGCAGGCGGTGCACGTCGTCGGGCTTTACGCCACTGCGGTCCGGCAGCTGATCGATGATCTTATTGATCACGGCGGCGGAGAGCATATTGTTGCGTACATCCAGGTCGTAGAGGGAGGCGACGGGGCTGATCTCCACATCGGTCAGCTGCTGCTTGGAGAGCTGCAGGTCCTCAAATGCTCCGCGGAAGGAGATCCTCGGCTGGGAGACGGTGTACTCCATGGCGCCGAAAGACTTCGTAATCGCTTCACCGGGATCCTTGACGTTATTATCATTAAGATCCACGTAGGCCGCATCACGACTGCTGTAGTCCAGGTAGGCAGTGACGGTGATGGGACTGCCCAGCGGGATATCCGTGGTGATGGTGACATACTGCGTCTTGCGCTCCTCCTTCTCCCGATCCAGGGCGACGATATGCTCGCCATCCCAGTAGCCGTAGCCGATGTAGGCGATACCACTCTTCATCGGTCCCTTGCGTGCCGGGATCAATCCCTCTGAGGTGACGGTGGAGGAGTAGGATCCTGCAGCGAGTGTCAGCTCAGGGATCTGTGTTAGGTCAGGTCGAGGCATTACCCAGGTCATGTAGAGACCGGTCTCTCCGGGTTCCAGTGCTTTGGCTCTGGACAGGAAGCTCTGGTAGGGCTTTGACTGAGCTAACTCCAGCACCTCTCCCGTCATCAGGTCGATGAAGGGGTACCTGGTCCCCACACCGGAGCGGTAGCCACCATTGTAGACGTAGTCTTTCTTCGTCCGTGTCCCCGGCTCCGAGAAGGTGACGGGATCGCGGAAGGGCTTGTCGCTCCTATTCTCGAGGACGACCACCTCGTAGGCTCCGATGTGCTCAAAGTCTCCCTCCACCTTGGTCATATCGGTCTCGGCAGGGACGATCCCCCTGAGACGGAAGACCACAGGTGCATCGAAGTCCTCTATCCGGCATCCATTGTAGGATGAGGCGGGCATCAGTGCGAGCACCCGACCCTTCAGCTCTGGAGCGAGGATATTCTCATCGAAGTGATCCTTGTCGTAGTAGACCATATTGGGTCCCTTGAAACTGCTCTGGTTGATGCCGTTGTAGCCCACGAGATCGATCGGCTTGCTTTGGTCAATCTCTGCGGGTAGGGTGACGCTGAGCGTTCCTACCTTGCCGTCCTCTGAGAGCGAGGCGAAGGGAACCTCTCCGATCTCGAAGAGCTTGCCCTCCTGGGAGGCAAAGAGCAGCACCTTGTCGTCTGCCTCGAAGCGTACGAGGAAGTCCTTAGAGTCCTCCATCTGAGACATCACGGCACGGAGAGAGGGATCCTCCCCGGGGGCATTCACCTTTATCGTCAGTGTGGACCCATTCGTGGTGTCTGCGTCTGTGGGGCGAAAGCTCTCCTGCGTGCAGCCTGCGAGAGCTAATAGAATAGGGAGCAGGGTCAGTAGACCTGCATATATCTTTTTATTCATAGTCATGGGAAGAGGATTAAATTTCGACACCGGGGACATCTGGTACGCCCGTCGTCTTCTCTACGGTGATGGTGCAGGTGGCTGTCTTGCCGTTAGTCGTCTTGACGGTGATGGTTACTTCGCCAGGGGCGACACCGGTCACACGTCCATCCGTTACTATGGCAGTGTCGGAGTCTGAGGATATCCACTCCAGCCTCTGGTCGGTTGCGCCGGATGGCTCGATGGTGGCCGTGAGCTGCAGCGACTTCCCTACCTTAACCGTAGCCTTGGTCCTGTCAAGTGTGACGGCGGTTACCTCGATCACCTCGTCAGAGACGAGGATCTCACAGGCGGCGGTGATGCCACTGGCAGCCGTGGCGGTGATGGTCGCGGGACCGGCAGCCTTGGCAGTCACTTTACCATTGGAGTCGACGGTGGCTACCCCGGTGTCGGAGGAGCTCCAGGTGAGGCGCTGGTCGGTCGCATTCTTTGGCTCGATCGTGGCGGTGAGCTCCAGCTCGCCTCCGATCGTCATCGTCGCCGTGGTCTCAGAGAGAGTCACCTTGGTCACAGCTATCTCCTTCACGATCACCTCGGCTGTCGCCTTGAGACCATTGGAGGTCTCGGCGGTGATGGTGGCGGTTCCGACCTTCTTCCCCGTCACCACGCCATCCTCTACGGTCACGGTGGTGTCGTCAGAGGAGCTCCAGGTGACGTTCTTATTGGTTGCCTCCTCCGGCTCGATCGTCGCCTTAAGGGTGGCAGTCTCGCCCACTCCGAGTGTCACCTTGTCCTGGTCCAGCTTGATGGCTGTCGGCTCTATGATCTCCACCTCACCAATGGTCACCTTGGTGCCATCCCATGAGCCGGAGACCGCATAAGCCTTGCCGATCTCCATAGGGAAGTCCTTGGCAGCGATCTTCTGATCGGACACTACCCAGTTGTGACCATCCTGATAAGCAAGCTCCAGATCCGGCACAGTAACCTTGGCATTGGGCACGTACCAAGTGACCATTGCTACGGTTGCACCTGGATCTAGGTTTTTGAGCATTGCAAATGGCTTTCTTGGGTTTGCATCTTTAGTGTAGATGATCTCACCGGTTGTAAAGTTCATATGCGGATAAGTCATGGAGTAATCCGTCATATTCATCTCCATTTTAAGTGCCCATGAGCGCCAGCCCCCATACTTGGAGGTACGACCCTTCTGGGAAAGACCTACGCGTGGTCTGATGGGCGCATCGGAGTTGTTTGTGAAGAAGATCACCTCGTAGCATCCGAAGTGCTTAAACTTCACAAACCTCTCGGTCCGCTCAGTCTCCGATGGGATAATCCCCTTCTCGTGAAACATCACCGGAGCGGAGAATTCGTCCAAAGCGATCGGTCCATAGGACTCGGCACTGACTAAGATCTTATCACCCTCGATCAGCATGCGATCTCTTTTGACTTCAGTGCCACTCTTGAACCCAAAGTCGGCCGGCCCATCGTAGGCGATGAGGTCGATCGGCTTGGTCTCATCGACACCTGCCGGCAGCTCGAAGGTGAGTGTGGCACGCTTGCCGCCCTCCTCCACGCTGGCAAAGCCGACGTTGGCGAGGTCATAGAGCTTGCCGTCCTGCCAGACGAAGAGAGCAATGTCATCGTCCTCTTTGAAAGTCGCCTTGAGCACCGGGTCTCCTGCCTCTCCCGACAGGTGGGCGCGGAGTGATGGGTCGGCGTCAGGAGCGACGACGGTGAGGGACATCGTGTACCCTCCTGTAAAGATATAGGATATATTTTGTCTCATAATAGTGTATTCATTTAGAGCCCAACAACCGGTACATCGTCAATGGAGGTCTCGCCTACGACAGTCACTGTGCAGGTTGCCGTGACCGAGGGATTGGACTTGGAGGCAACCGTGATGGTGACGGTACCGGCCTTGACACCGGTCACTACGCCCTGTGCATCCACCGTGGCGATCGTCTCGTCTAAGGAGCTCCAGATGAGTTCCTTATTGGTCGCATTGGTAGGCTCGATGGTGCAGGAGAGGGCCAGCGTCTTACCGACGGAGACCTCAGCGGAGGTCTCGGAGAGAGTAAGCTTGGTGACAGCAATGGTGCTGCTCTTGACGGTGATCGTGCAGGTCGCCTTGATCTCCGGCTGTCCTTTGACAGAAACGGTGATGGTGGCGGTGCCGGCCTTGACGGCAGTGACGATACCGTCCTCATCCACGGTGGCCACATCGGTATTGTCCGATGCCCACACAACTCCCTGTGTCGTGGCATCACTCGGCTCCAGCTTGTAGAAGAGCTCGAGTGTCTCGCCCTCGTCCAGCTCTACGGCCGTCTTGGTGAGTCGGATCCCTGTGGCGGGGACGACCTTGGGTGCCTTGGGCAGGACAAAGGTCTTGCCATTGTAGACGATCGTTACGCTGTCGTCATCCTCAGTGATCTGGAGATTGGCGGTGGTTGCTCTTGCCTTCACCTTTTGACCATTGACATCAAGGACAGACTGCCAGGTGGTGCCATTGTCAAGGCTCACCTCCCAGTATCCGTCTGCATCCACACGGAGCTGCGGGGTGATGCCGTCCACGCCATCGGTGCCGTCCTCTCCGTCCGCTCCGGGCTGACCTGGCTGGCCGGGTTCACCGGGCTGGCCGGGTTCACCGGGCTGGCCTGGCTCTCCTGGCTCTCCGGGCTGACCTGGTTCGCCGGGCTTGCCGGGCTCACCAGGTTGACCCGGCTCGCCGGGATCCCCCTTGGGTCCCTTGGCGGGGACTGGGTTACCCTTAGCATCGTGTATGATCTTACCGTCGATCGCCCAGTAGAGGACACCATCCTCCTCGATCATACCGATCTGAGGCATCTTGCCGGAGCGGACGACGATCTCCTCGCCGTCACTCATTACCAGCACATACCCCGTGCCGTCCTCCAGCTTGCGATAGTCCCTGACAGACTTATTCTTGCTCTGAGCATCGATGAGCTTCTGCAGGGAGGAGATGCTCTCATTGGCGGACTTTACCAGTCCCTCCACTTTGGTCATCCGACCCTCCAGATCCTTGACGCGATTGTCGAGGTCAGTGAGGTCCGTACAGCCGGCGAGGAGCAAGCCCACCGTGACTGCAACGACCATCATTATATATTGTCGCTTATTCATACTTTACTAGATAATATATGGCAGGGCCGTGGTTTACTTTATCTCGATGAAGTAGTCCTCCACTTCTCCGGCTATCAGTGCGTTTGTATTGGGGTTGGTAGCCCAGAAGCCGCCCTCTTTCTTCCCCTTGTACTCTTTGTCGTCATCGAGGACGATACGGAGGCGGTGTGTGCCCTTAGTGGCAGTCGTGGGGATCGTGTACGTGGTGGTGAATGTGCCGCGAGTGACTTTCCCTAAATAGACTTTCTCGTCTGGGTCATTGGTCTCCTGACCATCCTTTGTCTCGTACTTGTAGAATACCCCATTGTCATTGTAGTCAATGTAGATACCGATGACGGGGGATGTGAAGAAATTGGTGCGATCGGTCTCGATCTCTATCTCGAGCTTCTCTCCGGCTCTTACCGAGATGAGCCGGTCACTCCTGTTGTAGAGCGAGTAGCCGTCAGCCGCCGAGGGATTGCTCATGCCATTGATGCTCACATATCCCATAAAGAGGTCGAGCGGCTCAAAGACCGTCACGCCGGAGTAGGACACCCCATTGTCTATGATGGACCCCTCATCCTCATCGGTCTGTTCGTCGTCCTCTTCCAGATCCTTGCCGTCCGTATTGTCTCCCTGGATGCTTGCCGGGGGAGCAATGTTGATCACGATGTCTCTATTTTGGTTGTACCCACCACCTGCACCGCCTCCTGTGCCGAGGGCATCCGGCTCAAGAGCGTTGAGCTTATACCAGCCATTGGAGGTTCCGCTCCAGCCCCAGTTGAAGTGAAAGAGATCATCTGAGGTGTATCCGTCGCAGACAAACGAGTGACCGCCACCCTTCCCGGTACCACCATGGAGTACGGGATGACCGGCATCGAGCTCGCTCTTGATGATAGCTGACCATAGGCTACCAGCCTCTTGCGCCGTGATACGCTTGATGTCCTTGGAGTAGCCGTAGTGGCGGATCAGAGCGGGTACCACCTTGTCGTGCGTGGTTCCGCTACCCTGAGGGGCGTAGTTCATGTCAAAAGCTACCCCCAGCCCGTACATAAATCGCGCAATGGTCGGATTGGGCTTAGCATCTATCTTGTTATCGGGTGTGCCATTCGGTGCGACTGGCATGTCGTTCCAGTCAATGCGGTAGTTGTAGTCGTGGGAGAGGTAGCCATAGGACTGACTCATGTAGCCGTGTGTCCCCACTGCATGATCTGGGTACCTCCAGTAGCGCATGATCTGAGCTGTGGCGGTGGCGACGCATCCGGTCGGCGTGTGTCCGGGGGTCATGCCATTAAAGGGGGCCATCTGGTCCCACATGATATCTCCAAGCAGTGGATTTACTACGATTTTGCCTGGATCAGCGTCAGCTCGAGTGGTTGTTGGCACGATGTCGAGAGCTCGTGCCGCATTGATCTGCTCAGCGTAGAGGTCGAGCATCATCCCGAGACCGCATGGCAGATCGTTCGGGTCGATCCTGCCGCTCTCGGAGAATCCCAGTAGCGGGTATGCACGCTCAGTAGCTGCGACGATGGCGTAGCCACTCTTCTCACCGGCAAAGAGGTAATACGCCGGCTGATACTCGCTCTCTTCTGACCCGATGCTTCTTGTGCCGGGCACGCTCTTGTCTGTCGCTAAGAGGTGCAGCTTCCCCTCTATCGGGAGTGCGGCCGCAATCTCTTCGGCTCTGTCTTCAGAGATGAAGTAGTCATCTTTGACTAGTTCGGGAGCTGTCTTCTCCGGCTCCTGCACGTTGCTCTTATTGGAGCAGCTACAGAGGATCCCGGCTAAGATCAGCCAGAACAGGTGTCTTTTCTTCATAAGTGGTTTGTTTTAAAAGTTAAAACCGACCATGGAGACCAAGGTTGAAATTGTCCCCACGATTAGTTCGGAGACAAATGTAAGTATAATTTAACTACTGCCTAATATAGCAAACTACAGGGATATTGATTCTTTTTTAGAGAGTGCAGGTGGGCAAGCCAATTTAGTGTGTATGAGGCAGGTGATGATCTACGAGGCTGCGATGTCCCGGCTGATTTGCGACGGATCCTAAAGCCGTGTCATGGTTTATCCGCTTGTATTTTCGAGATTGGTTTTACGACGCCGGGCTAATTTTTTATTTTGATTATTGTATTCCTTGGTGGTGAGAGGGGTAGGGGTAGCTGCTCCGGGGTGATGGTTAGGGGGTAGGGGCGTCCCGGCTCTGGGGGAATCTATTACCGGTAATAGTGCGAGGGCTGATGGGAGCGGGGTCTCTGCTCCTGTCTCGGGTAGGGTTGTTTAGTGGAGAAGCGGATTTCTTTTGGTCTGATTGTCAGAGCGGTGTAAGATTTCTTTGGGGATTTATCGGGACGGGGCTTGCGGGGAATGAGAAAAGTTGTACCTTTGCACTCGCAAAGCCGAGAGGGGTACGCTCCTGAGGTGCTCCGGCAGAGGTCGGGGTGAGCGGGTCGCAGAAAAAGAATTTTTCGGATCGCTTGCAGGAATGAAAATCTTTCGTACCTTTGCACTCACATCACCGCCCGAGGGGCTGGAGATGCTGAAAAAAGAGATCATAGACATAAAGATAAGACAAGGGCATCGCCCTTCTTAGAGATAAGGAGTGAGCGATGTGAATTGTGTAAGTACAAGACAAGAAAA
>QWCQ01000570.1_pt1 | contig 24295 bp, 20 predicted proteins | sample 1972701 | NCBI WGS metagenome assembly QWCQ01 (sample SAMN09866704, study PRJNA288562) | Human gut metagenome isolate pre4_stool, whole genome shotgun sequencing... | reverse complement strand
ATAAACAGCGGATCGAAATACGCATCCTTCACCTTTTGGTCTTTATAGAGCCATTTCACGATGAAGTATGCCAAGGCAAGTCCTATCAACCAGCAGGTTGAATACCAGCGAATGGCAAAATTGCCGATGCGGAATATCTCTAAATCAGGATTCCACAGGATGTAAAGTAGGTGGTCTATCATATTGTTTTGTTATTGGGCTTATTGGGCTTATTAGCCTAATTAGCCCAATTGTCGATTGTTAAACATTAAATCTAAAGTGCATGATGTCACCGTCTTGCACCACATATTCCTTGCCCTCGATACCTAATTTTCCAGCTTCACGGACGGCACTCTCGCTGCCATATTTGATGTAATCATCGTATTTGATGACCTCTGCCCGGATAAAACCTTTCTCAAAATCGGTATGGATGACGCCCGCACATTGTGGCGCTTTCCAGCCTTTATGGTACGTCCAAGCCTTTACTTCCATTTCGCCAGCCGTGATGAAGGTTTGCAGGTTGAGCAGCGAATAAGCCTTTTTGATGAGGCGGTTCACGCCACTTTCGGTCAATCCCAACTCTTCTAAAAACATTTGCTTGTCCTCATAGGTCTCCAAAGACGCAATATCCTCTTCAGTCTTGGCGGCAATCACCATGGCTTCAGCGCCCTCTTCTTGGGCTATTTTCTCTATTTGGGCACTATAAGCGTTGCCCTCTTTGGCACTTGCCTCGTCCACATTGCATACATATAGCACGGGTTTGGTGGTCAGCAGAAACAGGTTGTGGGCTGCCTCCTCTTCCTCTTTGGTGTCGAACGACACCGTCCGTGCGTTCTTTCCTTGTTCCAACACCTCCTTGTAGGCTTCTAATACGGTAACAAGCGTCTTGGCTTCCTTGTTGCCCGAAGCAGCTATTTTTTGCTGTTTGGATAGTTGTGCCTCAATGGTTTCCAAGTCTTTGAGTTGCAATTCGGTGTCAATTTGCTGCCTGTGCCTTGGCACTCGACAAGCAGTTGAATAGGGTAGACTTGCCCACGTTTGGCAACCCTACAATACCACATTTTAATGACATGTCGTTATGATAAACGTTTATATTATAATGTGCAAATTTACGAAAAAGATTGGGAAACGAACGAGGAAAAGGGTATAAAAGTGCTGGCTGAAAGGGAATCAATCATGCCGCGACTCGTGTGTTCTGGCTCGAAGATGGTATTTTTTTGCCTTCCGTGCCAATATTTGTCCTCATTGTTTTTGTTGTTAGTCAATATTTTTATAATTTTATTCAAAAATTCCGGAGAATGACTAAACTTTGGATATCACTCTTTTGTATTTTGCTCCTTGCAGCTTGTGGTGGCAGACAACCAAACGAAGTTGCCACTCGCAGCATTTATTACTGGCGCACCACTTTCCGACTTGATTCTTCCGAGCATGCCTTCCTTCGCATGCACAATGTGAAAAAACTCTACGTCAGATATTTCGACGTGACGCCAGACGACGAGATGCACCCCATGCCCAATGCCACAACCGCCTTTGCCGACACCCTGCCGCAAGGTGTGGAGATTGTGCCAGTGGTGTATATTGTCAATCGCTTCCAAGCAGGAAGCATTGATGGCATAGCCGACCAAGTGTTTCGCCGTATTCTACAGATGAACGAAACGCACGACATCAAGGGCATCAGGGAAATCCAGATAGACTGCGACTGGACCATGAGCACGCAGAAACGCTATTTCAGTATGCTCCGACGTATGCGCGATCTCTGCCACGAGCATAAGTTGACACTGTCGGCTACCATCCGTCTGCATCAGTTGTCGCTCGAAGTTCCACCTGTGGACAAAGGCACCTTGATGATGTACAACACCGGCGATTTTACCCAACTCTCCGTCCACAAGCCCATTCTTGACATGAAAGACGTGAGACCTTATCTGCACAGTTTGCCCCGATACAAATTGCCTCTCAACGTCGCTTACCCGCTATTCACGTGGCGTGTGCTGTTCCGCGATGGCAAATATGTGGGCATTATGCATGGTGATGACGATTTTCCCATATTGCAGGGCGACAGCGTAGCCACGCGCCAGCCTGAACTTGATGACATCATGGCTGCCCGGCGGGTTGTGGACAGTCTGCGCCCGGATGCCAACAGTGAGGTGATACTCTATCATCTCAACAATAAGAATATCAACCGTTTTAATCCCAACGACTATGAAAATATCTATCAGCAGCATTAATTTTCGAACAGGATTAGTTGCCCTGATCCTGGCCCTGATGCCCTGTCTCGGTGCAATGGCATGCGCATTCGAGTGGCCTACCCACAACTATTACCTTTTCAGCGTGTTTCATCGCAGCTTGATGGGAAATCGTTTCGCAACCGAGACCGAGGTGCTTTGGAACAAATACGTTGACAACAATCCCCGTTTTTCTTCCTATCGATGGAGCAGGGAGGTGGTGATGGATGTGGCCAAGCGCAGGGGAGACACCGAGATGATGGGCTACCTGAGGCTGCTCAATTCCTACATCGATGCCTCTGTCTTTTACGACGCTTGGGAATATCCGTCGAAGGAGAAAATTGCCCAGAGCCAGGCCACCATGCGAGAACTTCAGGCTGAGGCCCGAAAATACAAGGGAAAAAGGTTTCGGGCGCAGTATATGCTGATGGTGATGCGCACGCATTTCGCCCTGAAACAATATCGAGAGGCCATGAACTGTTGGATGCGGCAGGGACAAAAACTGCCACAAAGCGTCTACCGAGACCTGATGCAAAATCTCTATGCGGGCTGTCTCCTGCGCCTTGGTCAACGTCGTGAGGCTGTGGAAATCTATGCTGCGCAGGAAGACTTTGCAAGTTTGCAATACAGCGTGCGCAACTATCGCAACCTTGCCGGTATCAGCAAGGTGTTTGCCGAAAATCCCAATTCGCCCACGTTGCTCTATCTTGTGCAGGACTTTGTGAACAACTTACAGGAAACGCAGGATGTCTATGCCAACGAATGGCTCTCGAAAGAAGTTTATCCGGAGGATTCCGACAAGGTGAACTGGATTAAGGAGATAGGTGCGCAGCCCATCTATAAGCCTGAAGCTCGGCAGTTTATCGATTTTGCCCGTAAGGTGCTGGCCGGTGGAAAGAGCCGTACGCCCTGCCTCTGGATGTCGGCCATAGGTTGTCTGGAGCACCAAATGGGCGACTATCAACAGGCTAAAATCGACCTCGCTAAAGCGCTTACCCTCAACGGAACGCGCCGCATGAAGGACAATGCGCGCGCCATCTACGCGGCCAACTCGGTGTTTGTGGAGCCAATGAAAAGGAAGTATCGCCAATGGTTGGCGGCCGAATTGCAGTGGCTCGATGCCAAGTCGAAGCAGGATATAACCGACAGTGTGCTGACCGACGACCATTATCGCGACGTGAAAGAACGCATCGTGTACAACGGATTGGTGCCCCGCTATTTCAAATCGGGCGACCGCACGATGGCTATGGCGATGCTCTGCATGATGGATAACGAGTTCAAGCGCATTATGGGTATGCCCAACTTGCGACATCCTGACTTCAAGGCCGCCGACAAGCCATGGAACTCAGACTATTTTGGCGAGTATTTCGAGGCTCTCGACAGCGTGAATGTGGAGCAGCTCAAGCATTACGCGCGTTTCCTCAGCAAGAAACCCAAGGATGCCCTGCAACGCTATGTGTGGGCCAAATGCTATCGCGATGCCGATTATTACAACGACCTTATCGGCACCAAACTCATGGCACGAGGGATGTTTGCCGAGGCTATTCCCTATCTTGAAAAGGTGAGTATGGCCTTTCTCAATACCCAGAACATCGTGCCTTATGTTCGTCATCGCAGCTATGAGACGGAGCGATGGCTGACCAAACAGAAAGTGGGGGACGAGTTTGAGGGTTACATGCCCCTGCTTACCACAAACCGGAAAGTAGAGTTTTGCCGTCGTATTCTTGCTGTGCAGCATCTCTATCGCAACATGCGGCCATCGGAGCAGCGTCTCGAAAAGGCCTACGAACTGGCCTCGCTCTATTATCAGGCCAGTTATTTGGGCGACTGCTGGTGGCTCACGCAGTATGGTCTCAGCTCTGCGCAAGACAGCACTAAGACCGGCAACATGGACTTCGTGGGCCATGCCATCAACCTGTTGGAAGAGAGTGCGCGCTCGACAGACTTCTCGTTGAAGCAGAAAAGCCTTTACGCCCTGGCTTTTATCCCGCAGGATTCGTGGTATGAGAAAGGGTGGGACGGCACCATCGGGGTATATCACGACCTTAGCAACCCTTCCGTGCGTCCTGCTTCGCGACAATACCGAGCCATGATGCGACTTGCGGAATTTGCACACGACAATGCCGAGCGCATCGCCCCATACATCTCCCGTTGTGAGGAACTCAAAGCTTTCGAGAGAACCAGACTGACGACACCCTTCGCATTTTCCCCCTACGATGATTGTCTCTTAGAAGAATTTACTTACCCCTACTGAATTAAGGCTGGTTCTATAAATTAGCTTTGTTAGGTTTTGAGTTTATTTTTGAGGTCAAAATGCAAGAGAGTGAGGGAGTGTAGCGAGCTACACGACTGAACGAACTTACATTTTGAACCAAAAAGAAGCTAAAAGATAACAAAACGTATTTTATAAAGATTTAATGACTATATGCGGTGGTAATTTATAGAACCAGCCTTAAGGATAATCGGTGTCACCCATAGGGGCGTGATTTATCACGCTCCGATACATATCCGGGAAATGGTGTGATGCTTCCGGAATTTATCTCCAGTCGTTGTTTGTAACCATTCGAAAACACTCCACGCCGTCTCTCCTATAGGAAGGTGGAGTGGAGTGTTTCGTTAGGTTGGGATAGAATTTCTATTTCTGAATATATTTCTTTCCGCTCTTAATGACAATGCCTTTATAGCTCTCGTTCACACGACGGTCACTGAGGTCGTATATTTTACCATCGTCTTCCTGGTTGTCAGTCTTCAATGGTCAATACCTGTGGTTTTGCTTGTGAAGTAACCTGTGGTGGGGTTAGCCATCTCAATGCCGATTTTGTTTGCGTTGTACGCAGTGTTGGTACCTTTCAACTGAGTACAGTTATAAAACATATCTTTATCATTAACTTCATGACCAGCTTCCCAGTCGCTGTTGCAGAAAATAGTGGTCAGGGACGTACAGCCATTGAACATGTTTCTCATGTAGCTGACTTTTTCGGTGTTAAAGTTGCTCACATCGAGCGAAGTCAATGCCTCGCAGCCCTCGAACATGCCGCTCATGTCGGTGACGTTTTGGGTGTTGAATTTGCTCACATCAATCGATGTCAATGCCTGGCAGCCGGAGAACATGCTGAACATATAGGTGACGTTTTTTGTGTTGAAGTTGCTTACATCGAGCGATGTCATTGCCTTACATCCCCCGAACATGCGGCCCATGTATGTGACGTTTTCGGTGTTAAAGTTGCTTACATCGAGCGATGTCAATGCCTTGCAGCCCTCGAACATCAAGCTCATGTTGGTGACGTTTTGGGTATTGAAGTTGCTTAGGTCGAGTGCTATCAATGCCTTGCAGCTATAGAACATCCAACTCATGTCGGTGACGTTTTGGGTATTGAAGTTGCTCAAATCGAGCGACTTCAATGCCTCGCAGCCCTCGAACATGCCGCTCGTGTCGGTGACCTTTTGGGTGTTAAAGTTGCTTAGGTCGAGTGCTGTCAATGCCTGGCAGGCAGTGAACATATTGCTCATGTCGGTGACGTATTGGGTGTTGAAGTTGCTTACATCGAGCGATGTCATTGCCTTACATGCCCAGAACATGCCGCTCATGTCGGTGACCTTTTGGGTGTTAAAGTTGCTCACATTGAGCGACGTCAATGCTGAGCAGTAACAGAACATGCTGCCCATGTTGGTAACGTTTTCGGTATTGAATTTGCTCACATCGAGCGATGTCAATGCCGAGCAGTCATAGAACATCCAGTTCATGTTGGTGACGTTTTGGGTATTGAAGTTGCTTACATCGAGTGATGTCAATGCCCAGCAGCTATAGAACATGTCGCCCATGTTGGTGACGTTTTCGGTGTTAAGGTTTCGTATGCCTTTGATGTCCTGCAAACTGATGCAATATGAGAACCAGGAGCGGGTGCTGGTGGGACGGAACCTGGAAAAGGAGGCGTCGAACACGGCGTGCTTGATTTTTGTCTGGAGTTCATTATAATTACCTGCCCAAGCGGGAGGTTCTCCAGGTTTGGGCATGTCGTAGATGACCCCAGAATTCTGATGGGTGGCGCGCTGACTGTCATAATAAAAAGTGAGTGTCTGGTCGGATGTTAATACGGCATAAGCCTCTTGTGCTGCCACAGGCAGGCTACCCGTGACCGCCAAAAGGGCGACGAGGAGTGAAAGTAGATAATTTCTCATGATGATGGTTTTAAATGAATAAGAAGGTCTTGTTTCCCAAGGGGGTGGTGTGGGCAAACTCGTGACCGTGAATAACTATTAATTGCGTATTGCAGTACACATTATCTTTTCGTGAACAGATGATGTTCCTGCATCGAAAATCTCACCTTAGCCATATTGGTTGCGTGTCGCAGAAGGTAAATACGAACACAAAATTAAATATAAAAACCAGAAAAATAACGGTTGACCCAATAAAAATATTTGAATGATTAATCGTTTCAGGAGAGTGAATCGCCACCTACATTAAAAAATGAGATTGAGTGTCATGTTATTTTGCAGATATTCTAAAGGTGTACACAGCGTGTAGTTAAAAATCACTATATTTGCAGGAGCAACCCTTTAATCTCAAAGCATTGATGGAAAAATCCGATTCCGACCGTCAGCGAGAACAGTCCATATACCGTGTCACCATTGCCGGCAGCATCATCAATGCGGTGTTGCTGGCATTCAAGTTCACGGCTGGAATCTTGGGTGGATCGGCTGCCATGATAGCCGATGCCGTGCATTCGCTGTCCGACTTCATGACCGACATCGTGGTGTTGCTGTTCGTCAAGCTCGGCAACAAGCCGCAAGACGAGGATCACGATTATGGACATGGCAAATACGAGACCTTGGCCACCGCCCTCATTGGCATAGCCTTGATGGGCGTGGGTGCCATGATCTGCTACAACGGCCTGACCAAGACGTGGGCTGTCGTCAACGGTGAGCAGCTGAAGTCGCCCGGGATGATAGCCTTCATAGCGGCCATCGTGAGCATCGCACTGAAGGAGTGGGCCTATCGGTTCACCGAAAAGGTGGGGCGTGAGGTAGGCTCCCAAGCCGTGCGGGCCAATGCCTGGCACCATCGGTCGGATGCCCTGTCGTCCATCGGAACGGCTTTCGGTATAGGTGGCGCTATTCTGTTGGGCGCGCAGTGGGCGGTGCTGGATCCGCTGGCGGCCATCATCGTGAGCTTCTTCATCTTGAAAGCGGCCTATGGACTGATTGTTCAGGCCACCAATGAACTGTTGGAGGGTAGTTTGCCCAAAGATGTTGAGGCGCAGATGGTGGCTCTGGCGGCCGAGGAGGAGGGTGTGGCGGACATCCACAACCTGCGTACGCGCCGCCTTGGTAACAAGATAGCCATTGAGATGCATGTGCGAATGCCGGGCGAGATGTCGCTCTACGAGGCACATGAGAAGGCCACCCGCATCGAAAAAAGGTTGCGCGAGCAGTTCGGTGAGCATACCCACATCGCCTTGCATCTGGAGCCTTTGAAGGTGAATGGCTGTTATGTGAGTCCGAAAGAAATGAACCCGCACAGCCGCATGTCAACCCGGTCTTGAATGAGTTTGTAATGAATTGTCAATCAAAAGATTAAGATAAGCCTTTCAAAGTCAATGACATTGGGCGGCAAAGTCATTGACTTTGAAAGGCAAAAGCATGCAGATTGGATGCCAAAGTGATTGAGATTGGAAATCAAAGGGAATGGTCATTGATGCTACCAGCTTCGACCTTTGATTTCAACAACTTTGTTATTTGATTTTAACAGCTTTGTTCATTGGTTTTAACAGCAGCGAAAGCACTCAGCTTTCGCCTGTGTTTTTAGATTCAAAAATTTAGCTTAAAATCTGCTGAGGCAGGTGCTTCAAGTTTGTTTTGTTAGATTTTGAGCTTGTCACTTCCCGCGGCTTTCAGGCTCATGTCCAGTCCCTTCACGCTGTGGGTGAGCGCGCCAAAGGAGATGAAGTCTATCCCCGCTTTGGCGTATGGAATCATGGTGTCGAACGTGATGCCGCCACTCGATTCGGTTTCGCAGCGTCCGTTGACCTTTTCTACGGCCTGGCGGGTCTGCTCGGGCGTGAAGTTGTCGAACATGATGCGGTCACATCCCTCGGCCAACGCCTCGTCCAACTCTTGGAAATTGCGCACTTCACACTCTATTTTCAGGTTCTTACCATGCTCTTTGCAATACTTCTTGGCGCGCGAGATGGCGTTGCGAACGCCCCCACAAAAGTCGATATGGTTGTCTTTAAGCAGAATCATGTCGAACAATCCGATGCGATGATTCATGCCCCCGCCTATCTTCACCGCCTCTTTCTCGAGCATGCGCATGCCCGGCGTGGTTTTTCTGGTGTCCAGCACGCGTGTCTTTGTGCCAGCCTCAATCAAGGCTTGCTGGTAACGGTGCGTCATGGTGGCGATGCCGCTCATGCGTTGCAGGATGTTCAACACCAATCGCTCGGTCTGCAAAAGGCTTTGCTCGCGTCCTTTTACCGTCAGCACGATGTCGCCCGGGTGGACGTGCGTACCATCGGGTATGTGTATCTCGACCTCCAAGTTGGGATCAAAACGATGGAACACCTCTTGGGCAATGTCTGCGCCAGCCAATATTCCTTCCTCTTTGATGAGTAGCTTACATTCGCCCATGGCATCGGCAGGGATGCAGCATAGCGTGGTGTGGTCGCCGTCACCGATGTCTTCACTGAAGGCGAGGTCAAACAATTTGTCGTTCAATTCTTGTACGGAGAGCATGATTTCTTGATTTTGTGATGATGAAAAATGATGAGTTGACTGGCATGAAGTCATGTGAAAAACGGTCAGAGTCCCAACTTCTTGGATATCTCCAGCATGCGGTTGATGGGGCGAATGGCTTTTTGAGCCACGTCGGCGGGAACCTCTATGGTGGGCCATTCATACTTCAAACAGTTGTATAACTTACGCATGTTAATGAGCTTCATGTAGTTGCACTCGTTGCAAGCGCAGGTGCTGTCGTTGGGAGGAGCAGGAATGAATGTTTTCTGCGGAGCCGATTTCTGCATCTCATGCAGGATGCCACTCTCGGTAGCCACGATAAATTCTTTTGCATCATCGGTGATGCTGTATTTCAACAAGGCTGCCGTGCTGCCCACTTTGTCGGCCAATTTAACCACCGGTCCTTTGCATTCGGGGTGTGCTAAGATTTTGGCACCGGGATGTTCGGCCTTGAGTTGGAGAATCTTTTCCACCGAAAATTTCTCGTGTACATGGCAGGCACCTTTCCAAAGCAGCATGTTACGGCCAGTTAGACTGTTGATGTATCCGCCCAAATTCTCGTCGGGACCGAAGATAATGGGGGTGTCTTTGGGAAATGATTCAACGATTTGGCGTGCGTTACTGCTAGTTACCACCACGTCGGTGACGGCCTTTGTGGCAGCGGTGGTGTTGACATAACTAATCACGGTGTGGTCGGGATGTGCCTCAACAAACTGCTTGAACTCGTCAGCCGGACAGCTCTCGGCCAGCGAACACGACGCGTTGAGGTCGGGTACCAGCACCTTCTTGTCAGGACAGAGTATTTTATTGGTCTCGCCCATGAAGTGAACGCCGCACATAACGATAATCTCAGCATCGGTGGCGGCAGCCTTTTGCGCCAGTGCCAAGCTGTCTCCCACGAAGTCGGCGATGTCTTGAACGTCGCTCTCGGTGTAATAGTGCGCCATGATGATGGCATTCTTCTCTTTGCACATCCGGCGTATCTCAGCCTTGATGTCTGTTCCTTCTGGGATTGGCTCGTTGACAAAGCCTTTCTCCTTCCATTCTTGTTTAATCATAATGTATTGTATAAATGCCTGTTAGAGGTCGTAGGCATGTTTGGGATAGTCTACCGTATAGTGCAGTCCTCGGCTCTCTTTGCGCTCGATGGCCTGCCGTGTAATGAGGTAACCCACGTTGATAATGTTGCGCAGTTCGCAGATATCTCTGGTGGCTTTGACGCGTTTGAACAGCTCTTCGGTCTCTTCGTAGAGCAGGTCGAGGCGTTTCCAAGCACGATGTAGGCGCAGGTCGCTCCGCACGATGCCCACGTAGTTGGACATAATTTGTCCCACTTCGCGCTCGTCTTGCGCGATAAGCACTTTCTCTTCGTTGCTCATGGTGCCTTCATCATTCCATTCTGGAACCTTGTCGTTGAACTGATAGTCGTCGATAACGTGCACGGCGTGTTCGGCAGCCGACTTGGCATAGACCACAGCCTCGATGAGTGAGTTGCTGGCCAAGCGGTTTCCACCATGCAAACCGGTGCATGAGCATTCGCCCACCGCATAGAGCCGGTGGATGGAACTCTCGCCATTGAGGTCAACCTTGATACCTCCACACATGTAATGTGCGCTGGGACAGACGGGGATGTACTCCTTGGTGATGTCGACACCTATGGTGAGACACTTGGCATAGATGTGCGGAAAGTGCTTTTTGGTCTCCTCCGCATCTTTGTGAGTGACGTCCAAACAAACGTGATTGAGGCCGTGTAGCTTCATCTCTCTGTCGATGGCGCGGGCCACAATGTCACGTGGAGCCAGTGACAATCGTTTGTCGTACTTCTGCATAAACTCTTCACCATTGGGCAAACGCAGCACGCCACCGTAACCTCTCATGGCCTCGGTGATGAGAAAGGCGGGGTGAGTTTCGGCCGGATTGTAAAGCACCGTGGGGTGAAACTGCACGAACTCCATGTCCTTGACCGTTCCCTTCGCCCGATAAACCATGGCAATGCCATCGCCCGTGGCGATGTTTGGATTGGACGTGGTGGCATACACGGCGCCCGTTCCGCCTGTTGCCATCAGGGTGACGCGACTCAAGAAAGTATTTATCTTATGGGTGTCAGGATCCAAGACGTAAGCGCCGTAGCATTCGATGTCGGGCGTTTTGCGCGTCACCTCAATGCCCAAATGGTGCTGGGTGATGATTTCGACAGCAAAATGATTTTCCAACACGGTGATGTTCTTGTTGGCTCTCACGGCATCCATCAATCCTCTTTGAATTTCAAAGCCCGTGTCATCCTTGTGGTGTAATATTCTGAATTCGCTGTGTCCGCCCTCTCGATGCAAGTCGAATTGGCCTTCTGGGGTCTTGTCGAAGTTGACTCCCCACTTCACCAAGTCGTCAATGGCTTTGGGAGCATTGCGCACAACATGTTCAACCGCTTTGCGGTCGGAGATGAAATCGCCCGCAATCATCGTGTCCTCGATGTGTTTATCGAAGTTGTCTACCTTCAAATTGGTCACCGAGGCGATGCCTCCCTGTGCTTTGGACGTGTTGGTTTCGTCCAGCGTAGTCTTGCATACCAAGGCCACTTTACCTTTCCCACTGTTGGCAACTTTGAGTGCAAAGCTCATGCCTGCTACTCCGCCGCCTATAATTAGGAAATCAAATTTGCGTATCATGATGTGCTATATGAAGTTCATTTGCCTATTTTTGCAAAAGTACTAAAAAATTTTTATATTTGTAACCAGCGTTACAAAAAGCCAAGGAGAGTGACCGTAGCCTCCCTCCTGGTTGCTCATTTTATGCTGTTTTCTGCTTTCTCATGGCCAAAGCCTTATCTTCTGCAGCCTCCATAATCTCGCGTTCGCCCGGTCCTTTGTCGTTGATGCCGCAGAGATGCAGGATGCCATGGATAATCACGCGATGGAGTTCCTCCTCGTAAGGCTTACCGAAACGCTCTGCGTTGGTGCGCACCGTGTCCAGACTGATGACGATATCACCGTTGATGATGTCGCCCTCGTCGTAATCAAAGGTGATGACATCGGTGTAATAGTCGTGTCCCAAGTATTCGTTGTTCACTTCCAGAATCTTCTCGTCGTCAACGAACATATAGCCCACCTCTCCTATTTTGCGTCCGTAGGTGGCTGCTACGGCCTTGATCCAAGCGGATGTTTCGCGCTTTTTAATCTTCGGCATCTTCACGCCGTCTATGTTATAGGTAATCATATAAAAACCATTTTTCGGTTTCCACTCGCATGAGTGTGTCTGTTAGATCTATTTTGAATGATCTGTTTTTCGTTGGGGAAGAAACATGGATGCGTCGGCACCATAGTGTAAAAGCTCGCGCACGAGGGATGAACTCACGCTGGCCATCCCTGGATCGGCAAAGAGCAGAATGGTGTCGATGCCGCCGATTTGCCGATTGATGTCAGCTTGTTCTCGCTCGTACTCAAAGTCTTTCACCGACCGTACACCTTTGATGAGAAACTTAGCACCCTCTCGTTTGGCGAAATCTACGGCCAAGTCGTGATACGACTTCACGCTGATGCGCGACTCATCGGCATACAAATCGCCAATGGCCTTGATGCGTTCTTCCTCGCTGTATCTATATTTTTTTTGCATGTTCACACCCACACCGATGACCAAGCGGTCAAACAGGGGTAAGACGCGACGCACGATGGAGTCGTGTCCGATGGTGTAGGGATCGAAACTGCCCACGAAAATGCCGATTTTGGGATTGCAATCCATGTTTTCTTCCTTGTCGTTAAGTAAACAGTCCGGGTTCCATCAAGTTGCCTTTGTAAAGATCTCTGCCCAGATGTTCGTAGGCCAAATGAGTGGCCATGCGCCCTCTTGGCGTTCGCTTGATGAATCCTTCCATGATGAGGAAAGGCTCGTACACCTCTTCCACCGTACCCGTATCTTCGCCAATGGCGGTCGCAATGGTGCTTAATCCTACGGGACCGCCCCGGAACTTGTCGATGATGGTGAGCAAGATTTTGTTGTCTATCTCGTCCAACCCATATTGGTCGATGTTCAATGCCTGCAAGGCAAACTGTGCGATGCGGGTGTTGATGCTGCCATTTCCCTTGACTTGTGCGAAATCGCGCACCCTTCTCAGCAGTGCGTTGGCGATACGAGGCGTTCCTCTGGAGCGACGTGCAATCTCGTAAGCAGCATCCTCATCGATGGGTACGTTGAGAATATGTGCGCTGCGCCTGATGATTTTCTGCAATGTTTCGGGCGCATAGTACTCCAAGTGCATGTTGATGCCGAAACGAGCACGCAGCGGTGCCGTGAGCAGTCCGCTTCTTGTGGTGGCTCCCACCAAGGTAAACGGGTTCAAGTCTATTTGGATGGAGCGCGCCGACGGGCCCTTGTCGATCATGATGTCGATGCGATAGTCTTCCATGGCCGAGTACAGATACTCTTCGACTACTGGCGACAGACGGTGGATCTCATCGATGAACAGCACGTCGTTTGGCTCGAGCGAGGTCAAGATGCCAGCCAAGTCGCCCGGTTTGTCGAGCACTGGTCCGCTGGTTAGTTTGAACCCTACGCCCAGTTCGTTGGCAATAATGTTGCTCAAGGTAGTCTTTCCCAGTCCGGGAGGCCCGTGCAAGAGGGTGTGATCGAGCGGTTCGCCACGGTATTTGGCAGCCTCTACGAAGATTTGAAGATTCTCCACAACCTTAGGTTGCCCGCTGAAATCGTTGAATTTCAGGGGCCTCAACGCATTCTCAAACTCTTTTTCTGCCGATGAAATGCGTTCATCTCTGATGTCGAAATCTTCTTCCATACTTGTCGGGACAGTCGTTTTTATCTGTTGCAAAGATAGTACAAATCGCACAAAAAGCAAATTTGTTTACTATGCTTAGGCGCAACCTATCTGTTGCAAAGATAGTGCTAATCGCACAAAAAGCAAATTTGTTTACTATGCTTAGGTGCCGCCTATCTTATGCAAAGATAGTGCAAACCGAATACAAAGCAAACTTGTTTGTTTTGTTGAGGTGCCGCCTATCTTATGCAAAGATAATCATTTTTAATTGATAATGCTTGCAACAGATGTTATTTAACGCATGCCGAGGCAAAGAATGGCGTGTGGCAAGTGATTCTTTTCCTTGGCGCAAGGTGCACTTTGCAACCCGGTTGCATCTTCTTTTTCGTACTTTTGCAGCAGTAAAATTTTAATATACACAAAGATATGGAAGACATTCATGAAGAAGAGCAGATGGCCTGGTGGAAGATTATCCTGTCGGGCGTGATGCTTGTCGTGGGCATTGCAGCCCCATATATTGGGTTAACGATTCTCGATGACCAATGGATATCCTTGGCATGGTACGTCGTGGCGTTTGCCTTTGTGGGCCTGCCAGTGATGAAAGAAGCGTGGGAATGGGCTGTGAAAGGCGACGTATTCAGTGAGTTCATGCTCATGACGATTGCCTGTATCGGTGCTTTCGCCATCGGTGAATATCCCGAAGCGGTTGCCGTGATGCTGCTATACTGCATTGGTGAGGCGTTGCAAGACCGTGCTGTAGACCGTGCCCGAGACAACATTCGCGCGCTGGTGGCTTTCAGACCAACCCTGGCTCGCGTGGTCGTTGATGACACAACCGTGGAGAAACAGCCGGCTGAAGTGGCCGTGGGCGATGTGATTGAGGTGAAGGCTGGCGAGCGAGTGCCACTTGATGGAACGCTGTTGTCAGACTCGGCCTCGCTGAATACAGCAGCTCTGACGGGCGAATCGATGCCCCGAACGATGGAAAAAGGCGAAGAAGTGATGGCGGGCATGATAGCCGTTGACCAAGTTTTACGCCTCAAGGTGACCCGTCCTGAAAGTCAGTCGGCCATCTCGCGCATCTTGAAAATGGTGGAAGATGCTGCCGAGCGCAAGGCTCCTACCGAACTGTTCATTCGTCGCTTCGCCCGCATTTATACCCCCATCGTTGTCATGCTGGCGGCCTTGACCATTCTGCTACCTTATCTATATAGTTTGTTCGACGCCAACTTTACCTACGTTTTCAATGATTGGTTTCGCCGTGCGTTGGTCTTCTTGGTTATCTCTTGCCCCTGCGCGCTGGTCATCAGCGTGCCGCTGGGTTATTTTGCGGGCATCGGTTCGGCCTCCAAGCGGGGCATTCTGTTCAAGGGCAGCAACTACCTGGATGCCATTACCGAGGTTGATTTGGTGATGTTCGACAAGACCGGCACGCTCACTACGGGCGAATTTGCCGTGCAAAGTGTGGAGGGACTGGATGAGGAAGCGCTCAAAACGGTGTCGGCTATCGAGAAGTCGAGCAATCACCCCATCGCTAAAGCCATCGTGCGTTATTGTCCGACGGACGAGAAGATAGATGCCAAAGACATTGCCGGGCATGGCTTGCAGACCGATGAGTGGCTGGTGGGCAACCTGAAACTGCTGGAGCGTGAAAACGTGTTCTTCCCAGATGCGTTGCGAAATATTCCGGAAACTGTGGTTTGTGTGGCCCATCTCGGTCGCTATGTGGGGCATATTATCCTGGCTGACAAGGTGAAAGATGATGCCAAACAGGCTGTAGAATCGCTGCCCGTGCGTGTGGAGATGCTGTCGGGCGATCGTCAGGAGCTGGTTTCAAAGGTGGCATCGAGCCTCGGCATACGCAAGGCATACGGCGACTTGCTGCCCGAAGGTAAGGTGAAACACATAGAGCAGGCCAAACACATGGGGCAGCGAGTGGCCTTTGTGGGCGATGGTATCAACGACGCCCCGGTGCTGGCGCTGAGCGATGTGGGCATTGCCATGGGTGGTTTGGGTTCTGACATGGCCATCGAAACCGCCGATATCATCATCCAGACCGATCAACCTTCGAAGGTGGCCGATGCCATCCGTATCGGTAAATACACGCGCCGAATCGTCAATCAGAACATCTGGCTGGCCCTCATCATCAAGGCTCTGGTGATGCTGTTGGGTCTGTTGGGCCTGGCTAACCTGTGGATGGCCGTGTTTGCCGATTCGGGTGTGGCACTGTTGGCTGTGCTCAATTCGTCACGCATCTTCTTGAAGAACAACAAATAGCAAGCGTCCCATCATGACATCCGTAGGCCTGATGCCCGTCAGTCATGGTCATGGAGCATGATTGGAAATTCAACATCAATCGAAACGGCCACCCATCGATTTTCATACGATGGGTGGCCGTGTCGTTATTGCTTGCGTGCAATGCTGCGTGATGCTACGAATTGATCCTCCTTCCCACGTGATCGTAGAAACGATCAATGACGCGTAGCATGTCGCTGGGCAGGTATTCGTAAGCCTGTTCAATCAGTTCTTCCGGCACTTCATAATATGCCTCGGCAATGCTTCCGCAGATAGCAGCCTTGGTGTCGGTATCGCCACCCGCGCCAACGGCGATGCGAATGGCGTCTTCAAAACTCTCACTTTCCAGGAAACAGCGGATGGCCCATGGAACCGTTTCTTGACATGTGCTGTCAAAGTGTCCCTGACTGCCTATTCTGTAGATGTCCTTCAAAGGTGGAATGTCATACCCGAATTTGCTCTTCACGGCACTTTCTATTTCGTCTTTCGTGATGCGACAGGTACGCAACCAATACACCAGCGTGGCGATGCACTGAGCTCCCCTGATGCCTTCGCTGTGGCAATGGCTTACCTCGGTGCAGCGTTTGCTTTCGCGAAGCACGTCGTGAAAGTCGTCAAAGAGCCATCCTATCGGACTAACGCGCATGGCTGCGCCATTGCCAAACGAACTTTGTGGGAGTGGGTTCTTCTCTTGTAGCCAAGTTTGATACATGTTGCCATAACCATTCATGGGGTTGGGATAGCGGTGACACCAGTCGAGAAGCGACTCTTGATAAGGGCGCATCTGGAGTATGGCGTCGGCTATGGCCACCGTACAGACGGTGTCGTCGGTGTAACTGCATTCTTCTGCGAAGAGGGTAAAACCTGCTTTTGGTGCAGATTGGTCAAATTCGTATGGCGAACCTACAATGTCGCCGATGATGGCTCCTAACATATAACGATTTAATAGAATTTAAGGTGTTTGACAAATTTATAAAATACTTCTCATACTTTTATCTATCAATCATGAAGTAAGCTCTTTTTTTACGCTTTATTAACAAACTGGATGCGCTAAAATTTGTCCTATCTGTTTTGTAGATGATATGGAGTGACTGCCAATCAGACATAAAGAATTTTCTTGACAACATACCCTTCTCTCCTTGGCGTATTTGTGAACAACCTTGATCTTGGTTGCAAATACGCCAAGCATAAGCGATTCTTGCATGTGATTGATAAACAGGTTTTTATAAATTTCCTTCGGTGTTTTTCAATCTTTTATGACGTCTTTTTTTGCCAAAAGCATTGCATGAAGCCCCTAATGTGTATGCTTTTGCGGGACAAAGGCATGTTGGTAAGCAGGCAAAATGATGCCTTTCATCGCTTAAAACCCGCTTTTTTGTGGAAATAATCGAGATTACGCACAAAATAACTGCTTGTTTGCGATACATTTGCCTATTGTTTTTTTCTAGATTGAAAGTTTTGAAGTGCCGTTTTTGGGGCCATTTTTTAATAAAATATTCAACAAATTGGTGTGTTGGTGGATAGTTCCTGATTATGAATTGGTTATGAATGAATGGCCGTGTAGAGAGAATGTAAAAAAGATGTAAAATAATTTGAGGCGTGAAACTTGGTCTACATTTGTGTATATTCAAATGTAAAATTTGGGTAATCAGAGTTTTTTATGTACTTTCGCAAGAGAGATCGAAAGATGTTAGACAAGGCTAATCTGAGACGAGTAAGAGGCGTATCACGCAATTGCTCCTTGAAAACTGTGAGAGGCTTGATGTGTCACCCTATAAAAAGGTTTTAATTTTCTTTCAAACCAAAAATAACGACTACTATCCTTGCATTTAATCACTCTTTGCAGAAAGGAAGATCGCTTGTAAAAATAGTATATGATAAGTAAATCCCTAAAGGCAAAACCTTTTATCAAATGGGTTGGAGGTAAAACTCAATTGATAGACCAAATAGATAAGCAACTCCCAATTGATTTTGACAATTGGGATAATGTAACGTACATAGAACCTTTTATAGGTGGAGGGGCTATGCTTTTTTATATGCTTCAACGTTATCCAAATATCGAGCGTGCGGTTATCAATGACATCAACTCAGATTTGTGTAAATGCTATCAGGCGGTGAGAGACATGCCTGAACAGTTGATAGACTCATTGCGAGCTATGGAAAGAAACTATCAGAACCTTGAAACAGAAGAAGATAGAAAATGTTTTTATATGAACATGCGCGAGCATTATAACGAAAAAAGCATGGACATTGTTGAAAATACTACACTATTTATATTTCTTAATAAAACCTGTTTTAATGGATTGTATCGCGTAAATAAAAAAGGTAAGTTTAATGTTCCCTTTGGGAAATATACAAACCCAACCATTTGTGATGCCGAGACCATTCGTTTGGATAGTAAATTGTTGCAAGGAGTGGAAATCCTTAATGGTGACTTTGAATCAACTTTTGATTATGCACATGGTAATACGCTTTTTTATTTTGATCCGCCATATCGCCCATTAAGTGATACGTCAAGTTTCAATGATTATACAAAAGAGGCTTTTAATGATAATTCGCAGATAAGATTGAAAAACTACTGTGACAAAATTCATAAGGCAGGTTATAAGTTGATGCTTAGCAATTCTGACGGTAAGGGAAAAAATGAAAGCGACAATTTCTTTGATCAGCTTTATAGTTCGTATCATATAGAACGTTTATGGGCTTCGCGAAGCGTTAATTCTAATCCACAAAAGAGGGGTAAGCTAACAGAAATATTGGTGCGAAATTATCGGGCAACCAAAGCAAATGCAGTGAGAGAAAATTTGCTATTTACTCCTGTTGCTATTTCAGAAGAAAATGTATTGACACGTATGGTTTGATTAAAATGTGAGATAGAAATGAAAACTAATTTTGAAATATTTATGTCTCAATTGCAAGAGACAAATCAAACATTGGATTTCTTCTGCAATTTTGGGAAAATCTCGAAGAATGTCGAAGACATAAAGTTAAGCCTTTGTATTTTGAATAGTCTTATAGGTTCTACAAACCTTCGCAAGAGTGTAGAGACTATTTGGCTTCGTGACAAAACAGCCTTTAGTATCATGGATGTTCTTATTGCAGTGCGAGGTGGAGGACAGAAGAAAGTTCTTAATTCCAAGGGCGAAACCACAGTCCTGAATAGATTTTTTGAAAGCGTTGATGGAGTTGTTGAATACTTGGAGACCACTGGACTTGCGGACATCCTTACAAATGGAAAAATTAAAAATCTTGTTGATTATGTTTTTGGTATAGAGACAGGTCTTGATAGTAATGCTCGTAAGAATAGAAGTGGATATATAATGGAAAATATGGTATCAAGAATTTTTGATGAAAACCATATCGCTTATAAAAGAGAAGTCAAATCTGCCACATGGAGCGAAATTAAAACTGTTTTAGGAGATGACGAAAAACGTTTTGATTTCGTTGTAGAGACACAGAACACAATTTATCTTATAGAGGTTAACTTTTATAGTGGGGGAGGTTCGAAACTCAATGAAGTTGCTCGTTCATATTCAGATATCGCACCAAAGGTAAACTCTGTTTCAGGATTTGAGTTTGTGTGGATTACTGACGGACTTGGTTGGAAGAGTGCAAAAAATAAACTTCAAGAAGCCTACAACATTATTCCCCACATTTATAATTTAACCAGTATAGACGAATTTATTTGTCTTGTAAAAAGCAAGGAGCATCAACTGTGAACATAGCTTTCATAAAGCTGTAAACTTGATAATGATTCATCGGAACAGTTAGAATAATTGCATTAGATAAGCACCAAAAACTTGTTCAAAATGATACCCTCATATTACAAGTCTTCGTCAAAGGATTTTACTCTTATTCAAGGAGATTGTGTTGAAACGCTATCGAAGTTTAAGTTTGGATTCGACATGGTTTTTGCAGATCCTCCTTACTTTTTATCGGGAGGAGGCATTAGCTACCAAAGTGGAAAAGTTGTGTGTGTGGATAAGGGAGATTGGGACAAGCCTGTTACTTCTGAAGAGTTAGATGCATTTAATTTGCGTTGGTTGACGGCTGTCCGTGAACACATGAAAGACAATGCTACCATCTGGATTTCTGGAACTCACCATAATATTTTCAGTGTGCAGCAACAATTGTTAAAATTGGGCTTCAAGATCCTGAACATCATTACATGGGCGAAAACAAATCCGCCGCCCAACATTTCTTGCCGTTACTTTACATTCTCAACAGAGTTTATTATTTGGGCTCGCAAATCTCCTAAGGTACCCCATTATTTTAATTATGCCTTGATGAAAAAGTTGAATGGCGACAAACAGATGACTGACGTGTGGCAACTACCTTCTATAGGAAAGTGGGAAAAATCGTGCGGTAAGCATCCTACTCAGAAGCCTTTGGGTGTATTGGCTAGAATTATTCAGGCGAGCTCTGAGCCTAATTCGTGGATTCTCGATCCGTTTAGTGGTAGTGGTACTACGGGTATTGCTGCAAATCTATTGGGGAGAAACTATCTTGGTTTGGAAAAGGATAAAGACTTTTTGCTCATGAGTAAAAAACGAAGAGAAGAATTGGAAAATCCGAGTGTCCGAATTAATTATCTAAAGCATTTAGAGAAAAATGGAATGATATCTCAATCAGAAGATTCTTTTTTGTCGGACAGTTTTGTATTACAATATGGAATCCCTTGGCTATAAAAAGGCTCTATTCCAAGTTTCACTCCTTATTTTTTACAATCCCTTTGCTGTCGCCGTTTCAGCATATTGATGATGGACTTTGTGCCCTATAATTTTTTTTATTTTCTTGAATGGTTCATGTTTCAAGTATAATTTGTCATATATTTCCATGGTCTGCTTGGAAGGCCTGAATAGTGAGTCTAATAGTATGTGAAGAATCACGACTAATCAGTACCCGTCTGACTTTCTTTCACGCTCACGGTGATGGTAACATGCAGGCTATCCCTATTTTCAAGTTTGTAGATTAATTGTCCTTTGGCATCCTGTGGGATTCTTAGTTGTAGCCAGTCGTATGGATAAGTTCTGTCGTCATTTGTTCCTTTTGGTGCCAGGACGTTGAAAGGTGTTTCAACAGCTGCCGACACCAGTTTCCATCCACCGTTTCCATACTTGATTAAGAAATTCAGCAGTTCACCTTGTTGACATTCTACATCAAGTGTACTACCAGTAACGTCCCAGCCTTTGTTGACGCTCACGTTGACGTAGCGGACGACACCTCGGGTATCGGCGAGCTGGAATGAATGTCTTCCCGGCTTGATGCTTTCGATGACCAGCACGCCATCTGGGTCGATGCCGACTTTGGCCACACCATTTTCCTGGGTGTCACGCAGTATCTTTATCTTTCCTGTTCCGAACTTGAGGCTTGGATATCTCTGTCTCACCCCATACGATTGGCTCAGGTTGTAGATAGTGGTAGTTAAGTCAGGGTGTGTGGATTGTATTTTGATGTGTTGTGACAATCCACTCTCGTCCGTAACCTTCAGAAAGGTATAGTCAGCGATGAGTTCTACTGTCACATGGTGGTCTTTGATGGTGATTTTGGGTGCAGTAGGTGATTGGGTGTCCTCACTTTCTACTGTGAACTTGCCCTTGCATTTGATTACGTCAAACGAAAATGTGAGCTGGTCTGTCGTTACCTCCTCGGCTACAGAAATCTCTGGTGGTGTAGGGTCGCCTTCCTCAAAAGTGTCGCTGCAAGCGGCAAGGCATGCCACCACGCATCCAATGAGGAACATTCTAAAAATCTTCTGGTTCATATCTCGTGATTTATGGCTTCAGTGTATTTTTTGCTTCTTTGATGATTGCCAGGCATTCTTGACATCGGTTGGTGATGTCAGTCTTACTTTACAAAGTTAGTATTTTTGACTAAACCAGACAAATTATCAACCTAAAAACCATTTGAAGTTGAATCTACCCAATGATATTTGTCTTTGCCCGTGAAGAGACATTCAAAATGATTTCATATCTTTGCACCATGAATTTTCTACGCAGTATGTTGATGGTAGCCATGGGTGGAGCTGTGGGTTCGGCCATGCGGTATCTTACGTCTAAAGTCATACAAGATTGGCTTCCCAATGCCTTTCCCTATGGTACGTTTGCAGTCAATCTTTTGGGTTGTTTGGTCATTGGAATCCTCTATGGGCTGATTGACCAGAACATGCTTGGTAACAACAATCTCAAACTACTCTTGATAACAGGCTTTTGTGGAGGCTTTACCACCTTTTCCACTTTCTCTCATGAGAGTTTGTCTCTCGTGCAACAAGGCCATCTTTCGTATGCTGTTCTGTATGTGGGAGGGAGTGTTTGTCTCGGAATGATCATGGTATTGATTGGAATCAAATTGGCAGGTTAGCCTCCGTGGCGTCTTTTTCAGCAATTCTTGCTATGCAACGTCTGAATGATGTTTTTACGAAAAAATGTGTTAAACGAAAGTTTTTCTCACTTCTTCCTCCGATTATCAATTTTATTTTTTACCTTTGCACCCATAAACTTATTCGCTTTCCGCAATAAGTCGGACTTGTAGCTCAGTTGGTTAGAGCAACAGACTCATAATCTGGAGGTCCCTGGTTCAAGCCCAGGCTGGTCCACATTGAAAATCAAGGAGTTACGCCATTAGCGCAACTCCTTTTTCTTTTGTTTGCGAACACATTGCGAACACGGGATATCACAGAATACATGCAATTCTAATTATCCATTATCTATTTGTCCTTTGTTTTTCCTATTTTAACGTTAGTTCGACGAATTTAGAACAGAGCAAGCTGTGTGTCAATAGTCCTTTGTACATTGATACACGGCTTCTTGGGGAACAGGCAATAGGCTGCAATAGCGCCTAATAAATTGACGATAAAATTGTCAAAGCATCTATGTCTGGAATGCTCCACTTGTGCAATATTCTTAAGCTCATCATTCACAGTTTCTATAATGGCTCTTTTTCTGAGTAAGTGTCTGTCAGAAACGCTCATCAAAGCTCCTTTCATGCTGCTTTTCAGCTTGGTAATAAGGTGTATTCCATCTACAAACAGCCTTTGGAAGAGATTCTTGCCGATGTACCCCTTGTCGCCGACCAGCTTGCCATATATGAAATCTACAAATGCTTTGTACTCCAATGGCTTACGATCATCAACATCTCCCGGTGTTATCATAAAGTTGAGAAGTTCTCCTTTCTCATTACAAATCAAATGTAATTTGAAACCGAAGAACCTACCCATGGAGCATTTTCCTCTTTGGGCTATACCTTTGAAAACCTTATGAATATGTATTCTTTGGTTCTTGCAGACACGCAGTGATGTGCTGTCAACAAAACTTATGCCCGTGCATTTTTCCAACAAGACTTTCTTGATAAACAAAGCAAGCGTAATGGCAACCTCCTTTTCCAATTCTACCATACGGTTGTATGAGACAACCTCAGGAAACAAATGACAAAGATACTTGCAAACTTTTTCAAGATAGAAATATTTAAAGCAGCGATAACCAGAGTCGTGAAAAAGAATCATTATTAGCATGACTTCTGCCTTTGACATCGTGGAATCACGATGATACTTTCATTTTCCTGTAGGCTTTAGCGTATATTTTGCCACCATTGCATCAAAAAACTTGCAGAAATCATCTGCCATACAAAACATTTCAGTAACTTTGTCCTCGGTGATCATAGCAATTTTTTGTTTGTAATTGTTTATAAATCACCACCTTAAAGTTACAACAAATTTTGCTAATCACCAAATTTATAGACACTTATAATTCGTCGAACTCACGTTATTTATAAATTTCCTAAAATTGCAGATTTAGATTTGATAGTTTGATAGTTGATTCTTTCGTAAAAAAATTGGGTTTTTCTATATATCAAGGAAAACGAATAAGTTAGATGTGATAAGAATATTATTGGAACCTCTAAAACCATGTGCAAGAATACGATCTGAAGTCCAAGATCTTCCTAAGAGAGGATGACAGCAACTTTATATACAAAAAATACCCAATAATAGGTATTGCGTGATGTTTTTGAACATTGTAATTTTGCATCCGAAAATACCCAATATAAGAAATAAATCTCACATATCATTTATATACAGGTATTTGAAGAGGAAAATTAGTACAATAAAAGAATAGATTTATCCCCATATGTATATTAAAATAAAAATGCTGTCTCTGCTTGTCACACTGACTCCATGGATTGGGTATGCCCAAAAAGATGTAGGCATACCTAAAACGTCTAATGCCATGACCGACTCTTTACATCAGATCAACGAAGTAGTAGTAAGAGCCAACCAGATGTTAGGCAGTCAGTTTGAAGCACGTAA
>QWCQ01000542.1_pt1 | contig 24634 bp, 26 predicted proteins | sample 1972701 | NCBI WGS metagenome assembly QWCQ01 (sample SAMN09866704, study PRJNA288562) | Human gut metagenome isolate pre4_stool, whole genome shotgun sequencing... | reverse complement strand
GGCCACATTGGAGTGGTAGGCGCTGGGATCGTGGGGATTGGCGGAAGCCACCATGGCTTCTTTTTCGGAAATCACCACTTTTCGGTGATTGCCCTTGAAATTCAAAAGCTTTAAGACGGAGCGCACCGTCACCTTCTCCCCTTCTTTGGCGAAGAAATTTTTCACGCGGCCATTCCCCGCCGTGCCGAACCACTGCATGTAGGCGCGGTAAATGCCGGAGAACAGGGGATTGGAATCACGCATGGAATTTAGATCCGTGACCACCACCTCGATGCCGGCCTCTTTCAGCCGCTTTATATTGGCCTCTTCGTAGGCGCCGTAGAAGTTGTTAATGGGATCCGTCACAAACAAAATGGGCATATCGGGATTTTCTCTCTTCTTTTCGATTAAGAGGTCCGTCATGGCTGCCACCTGTTTCGGGCAGTCCACGTCCTGATCGTAGGTGGCGTTAAAGAGGAAAAAATCCACCATAAGAAATTCCTTGGCCTCGCGGATTATTTCCATCTCCCGATCGAAAATTTTCTGCTCGTGCACTTTCTTGCCGTCTTTTACATAGCTCAAATCGTAAATAAATTCCGCCTCCGCCGGAGCAAATTTGCCGGACACATTGGTTCCCTCGGGATTTTTCGTGTTTAGACTATAAACCGTGGGAATCAACCACATAAAAAGAAGAATCCAGAGGACACGTTTTTTTCTCGGTACGTTCTTCAAGAGGCCCCTCCTTTTTCACCATTATAACAAAAATGCACCGGCCCTCGGCGAAACAGTTTCCGCGGGGAGTCGGTGCATTCATTTATTTGCAGTGGGGATCCATGGGCGGCACCGCCGAGAGGAGCTTTTTCGTGTAGTCGTCTCGAGGATTTTCCATAATGCTGTCCCGGTCGTTGATCTCCACCAATTGGCCGCGGTACATGACGCCGATGCGATCGGCGATGTGTTCCACCACAGCGATGTCGTGGGAGATGAAGAGATAGCTTAAATTGCGCTCCTCCTGCAGCTCTTCCAATAAATTGATGATTTGGGCCTGAATGGACACGTCCAGTGCCGAGGTGGGCTCGTCGGCCAAGATTAATGTGGGTTCCACCACCAGGGCTCGAGCCACGCCGATGCGCTGCCGCTGGCCACCGGAAAATTCGTGGGGGAAGCGGCCGAAGTGGGCTTTTGATAGGCCGCAGAGGCTCAAGGTCTCCCGGGCTTTTTCGCGAATGTTTTCGCCGCCCAAATTCCTCAAAGGCTCCATGACGATTTCCTCGGCGGTCATTTGAGGATTCAGGGAACTGTACGGGTCCTGAAAAATCATCTGCACGTCTCGGCGAATGGCCTTCAGCTCTTTGGCATCGGCCTTCAGCACGTCTTTGCCCTTGTAGAGGATCTCCCCTTCGGCGTCGGGATAGAGGCCCAGGATGCAGCGGGCCAAAGTGGATTTGCCGCTGCCGCTTTCTCCGACGATGCCCAGGGTTTCCTTTTCGCCTAAGGTAAAGGACACGTCGTCCACGGCGGTAAACATCTTGCGCTCTTTGGAGAACAGGGCTTTTCTTCCCACGGGAAATTTCTTTACTACGTGATTTAATATCAACAGATCAGTCACAGCACGCCTCCCCTTCGTAGAGGAAACAGGCGACGCATTGGCCCGGCCTGTGTTCCCTCAATCGCGGCACTTCCCTGCCGCAGATGTCCATGCGCTTGTCGCAGCGGGAATAGAAGGGGCAGTGCCCTTCCATTTCCGACGGCGGCGGCACATTGCCGGGAATGTTGTAGAGTTTTTCCCCGCGGTTTTCAAGCGTGGGCCGCGCCCGCAATAGCCCGATGGTGTAGGGGTGGAGGGGTCGGTCGAAAATCGTGCACACGTCGGATTTTTCCATGACTCTGCCCCCGTACATAACTACTACGTCGTCGGCCATTTGGGCCACCACGCCGAGATCGTGGGTAATGAGCATAATGGCCGTGCCCATTTCCCGCTGCAAGCTCTCCATAAGCTCCAGTACTTCCTTTTGAATGGTGACATCCAGGGCCGTGGTAGGCTCATCGGCGATTAAAAGCTTCGGCGAAGAAGCCAATGCCATGGCGATCATGACCCGCTGGCGTTGGCCGCCGGAAAGTTCGTGGGGATAAGACCGCGCCTTGTTTTCGGCGTCTTTAATCTCCACCATTTCCAGCATTTCCACGGCTTTTTTCTTCGCTTCCGCCTTGGAAAGGCCCATGATGCGGCGGTAGACTTCCTCAATTTGAAAGCCGATTTTCAGCGCCGGATTCAAACTGGTCATGGGCTCTTGAAAGATCATGGCCAGATCCCGGCTGCGGAGCATGCGCCGCTCTTCTTTTTCCATGGACAAAATACTTTTGCCCTTATAGAGGATGTCGCCCTCTTCGATCTTTCCGTAAGGCCTGGGCAAAAGCCCCATAAGGGACAGGGCCGTGACGCTTTTCCCGCTGCCGCTCTCTCCCACCACGGCGGTGGTGGAGCCTTCTTCGATGGAAAAGGTGACGCCGTTGACGGCGTGCACCGGGCCGGAATCGGTGAAAAAGGTCGTATGCAGATTGTTAAATTCAATGAGTTTCGACATATTAGCCCCTTTGCGTTGCATCCAGCGCGTCTCTCAAGCCGTCGCCGAAAAGATTCAGAGAAAAAATCGTGAGGGCGATGGCGAGACCCGGGAAAATGGTCATGTGCGGATAGTCTTGAATGTAGCTTCTGCCTTGAGAAAGCATGCCGCCCCATTCCGGCGTCGGCGGTTGCACGCCCAAGCCGATAAAGCTCAAGCTCGCCGCCTGCAAAATGGAGGTGCCCACGCCCAGTGTGGCCTGAACGATGATGGGGCCCAAGCAGTTGGGCAGAATGTGGCGGAAGATCAGGCGGAAGTTGGAAGCGCCGCCGATTTTCGCCGCCTCCACATATTCCTGCTCCTTCACGGAAAGCACGCTGGCCCTGACGATGCGGGCGTAATTCGTAATCCCCGACAAGGACACGGCGAGAATCAAATTGCGAATCCCCGTGCCCAGTACGGTGGAAATGGCGATGGCCAAGATCAAGGACGGAATGGAGAGGATAATATCCACCAGGCGCATGAGCACATTGTCCACGCCGCCGCCGAAAAAGCCCGCCACGGCGCCGATGACGGTGCCAAAGATCACGGAGAGGATCGTTGCGAGAAAGCCGATAAAGAGAGAAATCCGCGCCCCGTAAACCACATTGGAAAAAATATCCCGGCCGAAATTATCCGTGCCGAAGAAGTGTTGGCTCGAGGGCGACTGGAAGCGGTTGGCGAGATTTTGTTCGTAGGGCACTTGGGTGGCGATGAGCGGCGCAAAAATTGCTACGGCGATCATCACCGCGATAATGACAAAGCCCATGACGGCCATTTTATTTTTCTTAAACAGACGAAGGAGGTCGTAGAATCTGGATTGTTTTGAAATCATAAGGCCTCCTTATTGGTATTGGCTGCGCACGCGGGGATCCAAGAAGCCGTAGAGAATGTCCACGATCAGATTGAGCACGCAGTAGGAAAGGGAAATCAAGAGCACCGCCCCTAAAATCATGGGGTAGTCCATGGCGGAAATACTTTGCACCATGTGGCGGCCGATGCCCGGGATGGAGAAGATGGTTTCCGTCAAGACGCTGCCGCCGATTAAAGAGCCGGTCAAAAGCCCGGCGCTGGTGAGCACGGGAATCATGGCGTTTTTCAAGGCGTGAACGAAGAGAATGTAGCGTTCCCTCAGCCCTTTGGAGCGGGCCGTGCGAATGTAATCCCTGCTCAACACCTCCAGCATGGAAGAGCGGGTTTGGCGCATAATGACGGCCATGGATTGAAACCCGAGAGCGAAGCCCGGCAGAATCAAATGCTTAAAGGAGCGCAGCCCCGAGGAGGGCAACCAGCCCAATTTCACGGAAAACAGGAGAATGAAAAGCATCCCCGACCAGAAGATGGGCATGGAGAGGCCGATCATGCCGAAAAACATGGAGATCTTGTCGATCCAGGAATACTTGTACACGGCGCTTAAGACGCCGAACAAAATCCCGAAGATCACGGCCACGGCCAGAGAAAAGACCGTGAGCTTTACCGTGGCGGGAAAGTATTCTTTCAGCGTGTCTCCCACGTCGGCGCCGGAGAGATAGCTCTTGCCCAAATCCCCGTGAAGGGCGCCTTTCATGTAGCGGCCGTACTGCACGATAAAGGGATCGTTCAGCCCCAGCTTTTCCCGATAGGCCTCGATGGCTTCCGGCGGCGCCTGTTGTCCCAACTTTGCCACCGCCGCGTCGCCAGGGGTCAGGTATAGGAGGCCGAAAATGATGAAGCTGACGCCCAACATGGTGGGCACCATGAGTAGGAGTCGTCGAAGGATAAATTTGCTCATGCTCTCCTCTTTCCATTCATTTATGTAATAAAGACTCCCGAAGGAGCCTTTATCGTCGTGGTTTATTCAAACGTAATGTGGTAAAACTCGTTGCTGCCGCAGGGATCGGGCTCAAAGTTTTTAATATTCTTTTGCGCGCCGATAATTTGCTCGCCGTAAAGGGCGAAGATGGCAGGATGTTCTTTAACAACCAACTCTTGCGCTTCTTTGTAGACCGCCGCCCGTTCATTTTCAGGCGCCCGGAGACCCTTTTCGATTAAAGCGTCCAGTTCCGGATTGCCGTAGAACATAAAGTTCGGGCCCACGCCTTTTTTCGCCGTAGCGTAGGTGGCATACAGGGGATAGTGGGGATCCACAATGGAAGGCGACCAGCTCATAATGAACATATCGTGTTCGTGATCGGCCTTGCCGAGGGCGGACATGTAGGCGTTCCATTCCATGGCGTTGATTTCGACCTTCAGGCCGACTTCAGCCAATTGCGATTGAATGATCGTAGCCATGTCCTTGCGGTCTTGTTGGTCATGAACGTAGAGCTTGATCGTATCCCCTTCTTTGACTCCGGCTTCTTTTAATAGGGCCTTGGCCTTTTCGATGTCCCGCTTTTCGGGCTTAATCGAATCGGAAACGGAGTAGGGAATGTTCGGGTTCACAGGTCCCGTGGCGATCTTGCCGTGGCCCATGTATACGGCGTCGATAATGGCCTGCATATCCAAAGCGTAGGTCATGGCTTCTCTGGCCTTCGGATCCTTGAAAATGCCTCGGTCCACGGTGAGGCCGATAAAGTGAACGGAGTTGTCCAGCTTCGTGTAGAGGGCGAGATCTTTATTTTCTTCTACTTTGGATGCGTCGTTGGGAGCAACTTCCATGGCGATGTCCGCCTGTCCGCTGTCCAATTCGATGACGCGGTTGGCGTCTTCCGGAATAATGCGGAAGACCATTTTCGTGAAGGCCGGCTTTTCGCCCCAGTAGTTTTCATTGTAGCTGAGGGCGGTGTTGTCCAGCTTCTTCCAGTCGTCAAGCTTGAAGGGGCCGGTGCCCACGGGATTGGTTCCGAGCGCTTCCGGATCTTTTTCCGTGGTGGTCTTGTCTACCATGGATGCCGCCGGGTGAGAAAGAGCCGCCTTGAAGGTTGCATCCGGTGCCTTCAGTTTGAATTTAATGACGTGGGGATCCGAGGTATCGTAGCTGTTCGGATCGATTTGGCCGAAAATATAGCCGTAGGCGTCCGATTGGGCCACGCGGTTTAAGGTGTAGGCCACGTCTTCGGAGGTAAAGTCTTCGCCATTGGAAAACTTCACGCCTTCTTTCAGCTTGATCACGTAAGTGACGTCGTCGGGCTGTTCGATGGATTCCGCCAGGCGATTTTCCATGGTGCCGTCGGGTTTTCGAACCACCAGAGGATCGTAAATTTGCTTAATAATGTTTTCGGCGTAAATACTGTTTTGAATGGTCGGGTCCATGGACTCGGCATCGGAGGCTTGGGCGATGACCAGGGTATCCTTGTCTTTTTCCGCCGTCTTTGCGCCGCCGCCACCGCCGCCGCAGGCCGTGAGCAACATGGTCATAGCCAGGGCAACTGCCACAAATTTTTTCTTCATGAGCGATCACTTCCCTTTCATCATGGTTTCGTTAAGACTGTACATAGTTTGAGTGAAGTATACCCGAAAGAAAAGTTAGGGAATCAAAATTTCTATTATATCTCTTCACTTTCCACTCGGGAAATGACGGCGCCGAGGTTTCTGAATTTCTCTTCGATGTCTTCGTAGCCCCGGTCAATGTGGTAGATATCGTGAATGTGGGTCTTGCCTTCGGCCACGAGGCCCACGAGAATCAGTGCCGCACCGGCGCGCAAATCGCTGGCGTGGACGTGGGCGCCGTGCAGGCGCTTCGGACCGATGACCACGGCGCTTCGGCCGTCGATTTTTATATCGGCCCCCATTTTTTCAAATTCTTCCACGTGCATAAAGCGGTTTTCAAACACCGTTTCGATGGCCACATTGCTGCCCTTGCACTGAGTCATATAGGCCATAAACTGGGCCTGCATGTCCGTGGGAAATCCGGGATAGGGCAGGGTCTTAATGTCGATGGCCTCGGGGAGGGGCCGCCCGATGACGCGGACGTTCTCCCCTTCTTCGATGACTTCGGCGCCGGATTCCTTGAGCTTGGCGATCACGGGCTTGATGTGATTGGTAATGACATTTTCCACGAGCACATCGCCACCGGTAATGGCCGCCGCCACCATAAAGGTGCCCGCTTCGATGCGGTCGGGAATAATGGCGTGGCGGGCGCCGCCTAAACGGTCCACGCCGACGATTCGAATGGTGGAGGTGCCGGCGCCGGTAACTTTCGCCCCGAGCTTTCGAAGGAAATTGGAAAGATCCACGATCTCCGGCTCCTTGGCCGCATTGTCGATGACCGTTTCACCCTTGGCCAAGACCGCCGCCATCATAATATTTTCCGTGGCGCCCACGGAGGGGAAGTCCAGATAGATCTTTTCGCCCACGAGCTCGCCGCAGGAGGCCGTAATGTTTCCCAAGTCTTCGTGAATCTCCGCCCCCAATGCGCGGAAGCCCTTTAAGTGGTAATCGATGGGTCTCGCGCCGATGGAGCAGCCCCCCGGGAGGGAGTTTTCCGTCTTGCCCATGCGGGCGAGCAAGGGCCCCATGACGAGAAAAGAGGCCCGCATTTTATTCATCAATTCAAAAGGCGTCTTGTATTCCTTCAGATTCGCGGAATTAATCTTGAGCTTGCCTTTCCCCAAGACCTCCACTTCGCTGCCCAAGGCCTCAAGCACCTGACACATAATGTGCACGTCCTGAAGCTCAGGCACTTCTTCTAAATAAATGTCCTCCGTACCCAAAAGACAGGCGGCCAAAATAGGCAGAGCCGCATTTTTCGCTCCGCTGATGCGCACGCGCCCCTTGAGGGCGGGACTTTTTTCCACGACGATTTTTTCCAAAAATATTCTCCCCTTACTTCTGCTGATTTATTGAAAGGACCTTCGTCCTCTATATACAAATAGAACGCCGGGAGCATACACTCCGAGCGTTCTTATTGTATCATATTTAAAGCCGTCGCAAACCACGGTTTGCGGCTTTTGTCCTTAAATCCCTCGGCGAATCACTTCCGTCTTGTAGCTGTCGGGATCCGTGACGAAAAAGTAGCGGGGCGCCTCGCCGGGCAGGCCCATCAGCTCCGTGACCTCGAAGCCTTCTTCTTTCATGCGGGCGTGGTCCGCCTCCAGATCGTCGCTTTCCACGGCCACGTGGCCATAGCCGTCGCCGATGTCGTAGGCGCCGTGGCCGATGTTGTAGGTGAGCTCAAGCTCCGCCTTGTCCCCTTCAAGGGCCAAATACACCAGCTTAAAGCCGTCGGCGGTGTGGTCTTTTTCGCGGGTCACATGGTAGCCCAGGGCTTTTTCGTAAAAGGCGATGGAAGCCTCCAGATCCTTTACCCGTATGCAGGTATGGGCGTAATTCACGATCTCACCCTTTCGATTTTGTCCACGTAAACGCCCTTGTCCACGATGGGATCGTATTCGATTTTGTGGAGGCTCGCTTTTCGCACGGCCACCACTTCACCGGTGATCTCTTCGATGGTGTATCCCAGAGAAGGTTGATGGGCGATAAATAAAATGGGCTCGTCGGTAATATAGGTCTTCATGTTTCTCCAGCGGGTGGCGTCTTTGTAGCTCACGATCTTCACGTCGTGAACGCCCAGTTTTTCCGCCATGACTTCCGCCGTTTCCACGGCGCGCTTGTATTCCGAGGCGATGATTTTTTGAGGCAGGGGCCATTCCCGTCTCAAAAAGGCTTCCGCCGTGTCTTCCGCTTGAAAAATCCCTTCTTTGGTCAAGGCGCGCTCTTCATCGCGGGAAGCCACATCTTCCGCCTTGCCGTGTCGCATTAAATATAAAATCATAATGTCCTCTTATCTAAACAGATTTTTTCCCTCGTAGCGGGCCAATTCGCCCAATTCATCTTCGATGCGAAGGAGTTGATTGTACTTCGCGACGCGATCGGTTCTCGCCGGCGCGCCGGTTTTAATTTGTCCCGTGTTTAAAGCCACGGCCAAATCGGCGATGGTGGCATCTTCCGTTTCGCCGCTTCGGTGACTGATTACCGCCGTCATGGAGGCTCTGTGGGCCATGTTCACGGCGTCAATGGTTTCGCTCAGGCTGCCGATTTGATTGAGCTTGATCAAAATGGAATTGCCCACGCCTTCTTCGATGCCCCGCGCCAGGCGCTTCACATTGGTGACGAATAAATCGTCGCCTACCAATTGAATCTTCTCGCCCAGACGTTCGGTGAGCATTTTCCAGCCTTCCCAATCGTCTTCGTCCAGCCCGTCTTCGATGCTCTTCACGGGGAAGCGGCTCGTTATGTCTTCGTACCAGGCCACCATTTCTTCCGCCGTAAGCTCCTTGCCTTCGCCCTTTAAGACGTAGACATTTTTGTCTTTATCGTACATTTCCGATGCAGCCACATCCAGAGCAAAGACGATGTCTTCTCCGGGAACCAGGCCCGCTTCTTTTACAGCTTCGACGATGAGTTCCAAAGCTTCCACATTGCTCTTTAAGTCGGGGGCGAAGCCGCCTTCGTCGCCAACGCCGGTGGAAAGGCCCTTGGATTTAATGACTTTTTTCAGGTGGTGGTACACTTCGGCGCCCATGCGCAGGCCTTCTTTGAAGTTTTCAGCGCCTACGGGCATAATCATAAATTCCTGAATGTCCACATTGTTATCGGCGTGTTCCCCGCCATTTAAAATATTCATCATGGGCACGGGCAAGGTGCGGGCGCCGACGCCGCCGATGTATTGATACAGGGGCAGGCCCAATTCGTCTGCGGCGGCCTTGGCCACGGCGAGAGACACGCCTAAAATGGCATTGGCCCCGAGCTTCGCCTTGTTTTCCGTGCCGTCCAAATCCAAGAGAGCTTCGTCGATGCCCAATTGATCCAAGACGTCGTAGTCGAGAATTTCCTGTGCGATGACTTCGTTCACGTGGGCCACGGCATTTTCCACGCCCTTGCCCATGTAGCGATCGCCGCCGTCGCGCAATTCGATGGCTTCGTAGGCGCCGGTGCTGGCGCCGGAGGGAACGATGGCCCGTCCGAAACCGCCGGCCGCCGTGTACACTTCCACTTCCACCGTGGGGTTTCCGCGGCTGTCTAAAACTTCGCGACCATAAACTTCAATAATGCTGCTCATATTTGCTCCTTATTTCCATAAACTGCGGCCGGTCATGGCCTCGGGTTGTTTTATATTCAGCGCCTCCAACATGGTGGGGGCGATGTCGGCGAGGACGCCGTCATTCAGTTCGCGTTCAAATCCCACGGGAATGAGGAACACGGGATTGGTGGTGTGGGAAGTGACGGGATTTCCCGCCCCGTCCTTCATCACGTCGCAATTACCGTGATCCGCCGTAATCAGAGCCCGTCCGCCTTTTTTGCCAATGGCGCCCACAACGGATTCAAGGCATTTGTCCACCACGCCCACGGCTTCAATGGCCGCGTCGAGATTTCCCGTGTGGCCTACCATGTCGGGATTGGCGTAGTTTACGATGTAAACATCGGCCAGATCTTTTTCGATGGCGTTGATTAAGTGGCTGCTCACCAGCTCCGCCCGCATCCCCGGTTCCAAATCGTAGGTGGCCACTTTCGGCGACGGAATTAAAATGCGGTACTCCCCTTTCAGGGGATTTTCCCTGCCACCGTTTAAAAAGAAGGTGACGTGGGCGTATTTTTCCGTCTCGGCGATGCGCAGCTGCTTCAGGCCTTCCCGAGACAGGACTTCGCCGAATGTGTCTTTAATTTCCTCCTTGGGATAGATCACATGGGTGTTGGGGATCGTGTCGTCGTAGTCGATCATGGTGACCACGTGCATCCGGGGATAGACCTTTCGCTCGAATTGGTCGAAGGCCTCATCGGCAAAGGTACGCACGATTTCTCTGGCCCGGTCCGGGCGGAAATTGTAGAACAGGAACACGTCGCCGTCTTCCATGCGGCCCACGGCCTTGCCGTCCCGCTCAAGATAAGCGGGCTCGAAAAATTCGTCGGTGTTGTCCGCCCCGTAGGATAGGGCAAAGACCGAATCGAAATCATTGTATGCGCGGCCCACGCCCGATGTAAAGAGGTCGTAGGCCTTCTCCACCCGCTCCCAGCGATTGTCCCGGTCCATGGCGTAGTAGCGGCCCACGATGCTCACGATCTCCCCGGCGCCCCATTGGTCCAGCTTGGCCTGAAGGGCCTTCACTTCTTCCCACGCCGCCGTGGGGGCCACGTCACGGCCGTCTAAGATCGCGTGAATGTAGATTTTTTCCACACCCGCCGCCTTGGCCAATTGAATCAGGGCGTAGAGATGGTCCCGATGGGAGTGCACGCCGCCGTCGGAGAGCAGGCCCACCAGGTGCAGGGCGCCCGCCTTCGCCTTCTCAAAGGCTTCTTTCAGCACCACGTTTTTCGCCAAGGTGCCGTCCTTCGCATCTTTCGTAATGCGGGTGAGTTCCTGATACACAATGCGGCCGGCGCCGATGTTCGTGTGGCCCACTTCGGAATTGCCCATTTGTCCCGCGGGCAGACCCACGGCTTCGCCGGATGCCTCGAGCTTGCCATAGCCTTTTTCCATGAGGCCGTCTAAAAAGGGCGTCTCGGCCATGTAAAAAGCATTGTTCGGCCCCGCGTCGGCGAGGCCCAAGCCGTCCAATATGGCCAAAAGCATGGGCTTAGGCATGGGACGCCTCCCGAGCGATGGCTTTAAATTCGTCGGCCTTTAAGCTGGCGCCGCCGACGAGCACCCCGTCGATGTTTTCCTTCGCCACAAAGCCCGCCACATTGGAAGACTTCACGCTTCCGCCGTAGAGAATTCGCACCTTATCCCGAATGGCGGGATCCAAAGCGGCCCGCACCTGGCCGATCACTGCATCGGCATCGGCGGCATCGGCGGTTTTGCCCGTGCCGATGGCCCAAATGGGTTCGTAGGCCAAAGTAATTTTATCTAAATCTTTGATTCCCTCAAGGGAAGCTTCTACTTGTTTCTTTAAAAAGTCCACGCGCTCTTTAGATCCGTAAACTTCTTCGCTTTCGCCGAAGCAGATAATGGGAAGAAGCCCCGCATCCAATGCGCGGGCGGCTTTTTTCGCCACGGTGGCGTCATCTTCTCCGCGGCCGCGGCATTCGCTGTGCCCCACGATGACGTAGTCCACGGAAAGATCGGCGAGCATTTCCGCCGCGATCTCTCCTGTGTGGGCGCCGTAAGTGTCTTCGGAGACATTTTGCGCTCCGATGAATACCTTTGTGCCATTAAGTGCCCGGGCCACCCGATCGATGTGGGTAAAGGGCGGGGCCACGAGGACGTCCACGGAATTTGTGTCCACGTCCCGAAGGGCTTCGGCCAAAGCTTCGCCTTCGCCTACGGTGGTGTTCATTTTCCAGTTTCCGGCAATTAACAAGCGTCTCATCTTACACCTCTTCCATGACGGCGATGGCGGGAAGGACTTTTCCTTCCAAAAATTCCAAGCTGGCGCCGCCGCCGGAGGAAATGTGGCTCATCGCATCTTCCAGGCCCGCCTGTTTAATGGCCGCCGCGGAATCGCCGCCGCCGATGACCACTTCGGCATCTAAATCGCCGAGGATTTTCGCCAGAGCCACGGTTCCCTTGTCGAAGGGGGCCGTTTCAAAGACCCCGGCCGGTCCGTTCCACACGACGGACTTGGCTTGCTTTAATCCTTCGCCGTAGGCCTTCACCGTTTCTTCGCCGATATCCAAAGCCATTTCGTCGGCCTGAATATCGTCCAAAGACGCGGTGCGGGCGGTCTTCGGTTGGTCGATGCCCTTGGCAACGACCAAATCCACAGGCAAGTTCAACGCCACGCCTTTTTTCTCGGCCTTGGCCATGAGTTCCTTGGCGTGATCCACTTCGTCGGCTTCCACGAGGGATGCGCCCATATCGTGGCCCTTCGCTAAGAGGAAGGTGTTGGCCATGGCACCGACGATAAAGATTTCGTCCACCACATTCATTAAATTGTCGATGACGGAAATTTTATCGCTCACCTTGGCGCCGCCTAAAATGGCCATAAAGGGACGCTTGGGTTTTTCGATTAAATCGGAAAGCACCCGCACTTCCTTGCCCATTAAAAAGCCTAAAGCGGCGGGCAATTTCTTCACGATGCCCACATTGGATGCGTGGGCCCGGTGAGCCGTGCCGAAGGCGTCGTTGACGTAGCAATCGGCGAGAGAGGCCAGCTCTTCGGAAAAACCGTCGTCGTTTTTCTTTTCTTCGTTTCTGAAGCGCAGATTTTCCAAAAGACCGACCTCACCCGGTTTCAATTCACGGGCCATGCGGAGCACATTTTCGTCCACCACGGCGCCGGAGAACATGGGAATGATCTTATGATCCAGCACTTTTTCCGCCGCCTTCAATACGGGCTCCATGGAAAAAGCTTCGTCGTAGGTGCCCTTGGGGCGACCACGGTGGCTCATTAAAATCACCGCCGCGCCCTCATCCAGAAGGTAGTCGATGGTGGGGCGGGCCGCTTCGATGCGGGTCACGTCCGTCACCTTGCCGTCTTTTACCGGCACATTAAAATCCACGCGCACCAAGACGCGTTTATCCTGAACGTCCAATTGTTTTAAATCCATAATTCCTCCAAAAAAATCGAGCCCCCGAAGAGCTCGACTTCCTATTACATCTTTTCTGCAACTAAGCTTGCCAAGTCGATGACTCTTTGGCTATAACCCCATTCATTGTCGTACCAGGAGAAGAGCTTCACGAAATTGCCGTGGGCCAAGGTAAGGGACGCGTCAAAAATCGAAGCGTGGGGATTGGCGATAATGTCGGAGGAGACGATGGGCTCTTCCGTATATTCCAAAATTCCCTTCATGGGGCCTTCCGCCGCCTTCTTAATGGCTGCGTTAATTTCTTCTACCGTGGCGGGTTTTTTCAGTTCAAAAACCATGTCCGTAATGGATCCCGTGGGCACGGGCACGCGAAGGGCGTGGCCGTCAAGTTTGCCTGCAAGTTCCGGCAAGACCTGTGCCACGGCTTTGGCCGCGCCGGTGGAGGTAGGAATGATATTTTCCGCCGCCGCACGGGCTCTGCGCCAGTCTTTTTTGTGCTTTGCGTCGTGGATCTTTTGGTCGTTGGTATAGGCGTGGACCGTGGTCATCATGCCCTTTTCAATGCCGAAGGTATCCAGTATAATCTTTGTCACCGGCGCCATGCAGTTGGTGGTGCAGGACGCGTTGGACAGGAAGTGGTGTTTTTCGTTGTCGTAAAGGTCGCTGTTGACGCCCATGACGATGGTAATGTCTTCGCCCTTGGTCGGCGCCGAGACGATGACCTTCTTCGCGCCGGCTTTAAAGTGTTTTTCCGCGCCTTCGCGGTCTTTAAATGCGCCGGTGGTGTCGATGACGATGTCCACCTTGTTTTCTTTCCAAGGAATGTTTTCAGGATCCCGTTCGTCGGAAATAATAATGTCTTTGCCGTCGATGTTAAAGCCCTTGTCCGTGACCTTCACGGTGCCGGGATAGTTGCGGTAAATGGTGTCGTGGCGGAACAGATGGGCCATGAGTTCCCAGTCCCCACTGGCATTTAATTGAACCAACTCGAAGGGCAGGTCGTCTCGTAAGCAAATTCCGCGAACCACGTCGCGGCCGATGCGGCCAAACCCATTAACACCTACACGAATAGTCATTGTATCCTCCTTGTATCGATTGTTACCGAATGTTATCTGTTTAAATGATACCCAAAGGCGGGGATAATCACCGCCTTCGGTCATAAAAATCCATCCGTTTCATCATATCAGAAACTGCTCTTCATTGCGATATGCAATGAAAAATAGAAAGGACAAATTATGCTCTTCGTCCTCCAGGGCCCTTCCGGATCGGGAAAAACAACTCAGGCCGCCCACCTGGCCCGCGAAAAAAATTTTGAAAAAATCATTACCGCCACCACGCGAGCCCCTCGGGCGGGAGAAATCCAAGGCCGGGACTACTATTTTCTCGACGAAAAAACCTACGACGCCCGCCTGAAAGGCGGCGAGCTCTTGGCCCCTACCGCCATTCACGGAGCCCGCTACGGCATCCCGAAGGCGGATCTTCTTTCGATTATCGGGAGCGATGTGCGCCACGCCGTCGTCGTATTAGACGACAGAGGCGCAGAGGAACTTCGCGCCGAAGGGGCTTATGTCATCGGCCTTCGCCTGGATGAGGCCACCCGCCACGCCCGCCTCGTGAAGCGCCGGGAAGAAGATCGCTTCGACAAAGAACACTTCGATCTTCAATGCGACGCCACCCTCGACGCCTCGGGAAGCGAGGAAGCGGTGTTCAGCGAATTGGTCGGAATCGTAGAAAAAGCCATTCGTGAAAGAAAAAAGTAGCGCCTTTCGAAAATTTTTTCGTTTCACCGAATTTATCTTCTTTTTCCCCCGCCGCTTTATAAAATTTTTGATAAAATGGTTCGGGGTGACATTATGAATTACTTATACGTGTTCGCAGCTGCATTTTTGTTTTCGTCCATGGAGGTCGCCATTAAATTTACCGGCGGCGCCTTTAATCCCGTTCAATTAAACTTTATCCGCTTTTTAGTGGCGGGGATACTGCTTTATCCCATCAGCCGCAAAGAGCTTTCAACCCTTACATACAAATTGGTGAAAAAAGACTACCTCCACTTCGCCTTTACGGGCTTTTTGTGCATCGTCGTGTCCATGACCTTCTACACCTTGTCCGTTTCCTTCCTCGACGCCCACGTGGCCGGCGTGCTCTTTTGCGCCAACACCTTTTTCTCCATGCTCCTGGCCCATTTCTTTACGTCGGAGAAAATGAACCGGCCCATGCTCTTCGCCGTGGCCCTTTCCTTCGTGGGCTTTCTCGTGCTCGTTAATCCCGCCCACTTCAAGGGCTCCCTCCTGGGCGTCGTCATCGTATTGATCTCGGCTCTGAGCTTTTCCTTCTACGCCTTGGTGGGAAAAATCCTCTACAAAGACGCCCCCTTTAAGGCGCCCACCATTACCTCCCGCTCCTTCCTCTTCGGCGTGGCGGAACTTTTCATCCTGATCATGATCTCACGCGTGCCCCCCGTGGCCGGCGCGCTGAAATCCACGGGGCTCGATGTCTTCGCGAATATTCCCATTCTGAGCGGCATCGCCTCGGACAACATCCTCATTCTTCTCTACATTTCCGTCTTTGTCACGGGCCTTGGCTTTGCCAGCCACCTCTTCGCCGTGGAAACCAATCCCGTGGCCGTGTCCTCTCTGGTCTTTTTCGTAAAACCCATTCTCTCGCCGATCCTGGCGGCGATCTTTCTCGGAGACATTATTTACAAACACGAAATCTTCGGCATCCTCCTTATCGCCGCGGCATCGAGCCTGATTATTTACGAACAGCATCGCCGGGAGCAAAAAGCCCTCGCGGAAAAATAATTGAAAACAACCTTTCGGGGCACGAAAAAACGGAGGCGCGAACCTCCGCTTTTTATTGGCTTATTTGGCGATTTCTACCGTGGAAAGAATTTCCGGCAATTGATTCCGCGCGTCATTGTAGGCTTTTTGTAATTCCTTGTTTTCCAAGCTGGTTTGCACGTCGGAGGCGCAGATAAAGATCAAATACTTATCCCCGATCCGTCCCACGACGTAAGAGGGAATGTCGCCTTCCGGTTTGTCGGCGATGTCGAAGCAGCCCACCCAGCCGATGGCTTCGTCGGCGGCGTGGTTTTTCTTTTCGTAGAGGCTCTTTCTCAAAAAGCCGTCATCCATTTTTTCTTCCTTGTACAGGAACATGTCTTTCTTGTCTTCGGGAATGGTGACAGTGACGTTTTTATAGACCTGAATTTTTTCGCCTTTCGCTTCTTTGCCGATTTCCATATCGCCGAAAAGGGCCGTGCGATTCTTTTCGTCCCATTGAACCTTCACGCCCAAAGCTTCCGAAACGAAGCGCATGGGCAGATAGGTGCGGTTTTTAGAAATCCGCGGCACCGTGTCCATGGTCTTCTTCATGCCGTTGATCGTGTAGGCTTTCTTGCCGATGGTCATGACTACCACGTTCTTGCCGTGGGTCAAGGTGACTTCTCGGGTCTTTTCATTCCAGTCCGCTTTTCCGCCCAATCCTTCGGCGACGACGCGAACGGGAAGGGTGACGCGATTGTCCTTCATTTCCACGCCGGTAAAGCCGTCGTACATGGACGCTTGTACGCCTTTAATGTACACGTCGATGGGGTGTTCGTCATCGTCATCCGGAGCGTTGGCAAAGGCCAAGGTGGGAATAAAGCACAGAGTCAACAAAATAAGTACAAATTTTTTCATGATTTCTCCTTTCTACAACAGTATCTACATTAGTATTGTACCCCCCCCCGATAAAAATACAACCAATAAAAATAAATTGCAATGCGTCCTTCAACGGCGTATAGTATTTCCCGGAGATCGTATTTTTTTAAACGATACTCGCCCTTTAAGGGGCAGGAAGACGCAGCGGATTTTTCCGCCGACAATTTTATAAGGAGAATTATGCAAGTAGAAATGTTACAGGGCAAAATTCACCGGGCGACGGTGACCCAAGCTGAACTTAACTATGTGGGAAGCATTACCATCGATGAGGCACTCCTGGAAGCCTCGGGCATTAGAGAGTATCAGAAGGTGCAAGTGGTGGACATCGACAACGGATCCCGTTTGGAAACCTACACCATTGCCGGCGAACGAAACAGCGGCGTGATTTGTTTAAACGGCGCCGCCGCACGACTGGTCTCTGTGGGAGACAAGGTGATTATTATGAGCTACGCCGCCTACGAAGCGGTGGAGCTTACGGACTACGCGCCGAAAGTTGTCTTTGTGGACGAAAACAACGGCATCAAGCAAATCGCGACCTACGAAAAACACGGCACCTTGTCTTAAAGCTATTAATAATAAGGGCAAATGATCAATCGGCCCACAAAAAAACCCGCCACGAGGCGGGTTTCAATAGAATGAAGAAGGAAGGATTCCCCTTCCTTCTTTTTTTTACATAATCCTTAGGACAAAATCAGGTTTTGAATGTCTTCTTCCACGGTCCCGTTGGGAGCGATGTTGAAGTTTTCCACCAACACTTTCACCACATTTTCGCTTAAGAAGGCGGGCAGGGTCGGGCCAAGGTGAATGTTTTTCACGCCCAGAGACAAGAGGGCCAGAAGAACGATGACGGCCTTTTGTTCGTACCAGGCGATGTTGTAGACGATGGGAAGTTCGTTAATGTCCGCGAGTCCGAAGATTTCCTGCAGCTTCATGGCGATGACGGCCAAGGAGTAGGAGTCGTTGCATTGGCCGGCGTCCAGTACGCGGGGAATGCCGCCGATGTCGCCCATGTGCAGTTTGTTGTAGCGATATTTCGCGCAGCCCGCCGTTAAGATTACCGTATCTTCAGGCAGGGCCTTGGCAAATTCTTCGTAGTAATTGCGGTCCCTTTGGCGCCCGTCGCAGCCGCCCATGACCACGAATTTCTTAATGGCGCCGGTCTTTACCGCATCCACCACTTTGTCCGCCAGAGCGAAGACTTGATTGTGGGCGAAGCCGCCGACGAGGGTGCCTTCTTCGATTTTTTCAGGCGCTTTGCATCCCTTGGCCTGTTCGATGATGGCACTGAAATCCTTGTGCCCTTTTTCGTCTTCGTCGATAAATTTCGCGCCGGGATAGCTGGCCACGCCGGTGGTGTAGAGGCGATTTAAATAGCTGTCGTCTTTCGGGGGCACGATGCAATTGGTGGTCATGAGAATCGGGCCGTTGAAGGAGGCGAATTCTTCTTTTTGATGCCACCAGCTGCCGCCGTAATTGCCCACGAAGTGATCGTATTTTTTAAATGCGGGATAGTAATTGGCGGGGAGCATTTCCGAGTGGGTGTAGACGTCCACGCCGGTGCCTTTCGTTTGTTCGAGGAGCGCTTCCATGTCCTTTAAATCGTGGCCGGAGATTAAAATCCCGGGATTGTTCCGCGGCTCGAGGGATACTTCCGTGATTTCCGGATGGCCGTATTTCGTCGTGTTGGCTTCGTCCAATAAGGCCATGGCCTTCACGCCATTTTCGCCGGTCTTTAAGGTGAGGGCTACGAGATCGTCCACGGACAGGCTGTCGTCGGTGATCTTTTCCAGCGCTTCCGCCATAAATGCGTGGACTTCGTCGTCTCTAAAGCCCAGCACATTGGCGTGGCGGGTGTAGGCGGCGGTGCCCTTTAAGCCGTAGGTAATGAGCTCGCGAAGAGAGCGAATGTCTTCGTCCTTCGTGGCGAGGACGCCGATGGCATCGGCCTTCGCCGCTTCCGTGAGCCCTTCCCGCACGTCGAATGCGGCTTCGGCGGGAAGATCGCTCATGCCTTGGGCCAATTCCTTCTTCATATCCAGGGTCTTTACGATGTAATCTTCCACCGTCTTCGGATTGAAATTCGCGTTGGTAATGGTGGTAAAGAGATTGTCGGCGATGCGGTCTTGTACCGCTTCTTTCTTATCGCCTAAATCCCCCTTGCGATTTGCCACTTGGGCCAGGCCCTTGGTGACGTAAATCAATAAATCCTGCAGATCCGCTACGTCCTTCGTCTTTCCGCAGACCCCTTTTACCGTACAGCCTTTATTGCCGGCTGTTTCTTGACATTGAAAACAAAACATGTGCTACCTCCTAATTCTTCTTTGCTTTATCGTAGTTTCAGTATAGACCCCGGTGAAAAAAAATAGACGTAACTTTTGTTACGCCTGAGCAATTAAAATAATAAACTTTCCAAATTTGCCGGATCGAAGGACACCTTTCGGCCATCCAAGTCGATCAAGCCCTCCCGGTGCATTTTCATCAAGGTGCGGGATAGAGAAGGCCGAGGCACGGCCAGGTAATCGGCCAGGGCTTCCCGGTTCATCAGCTCGAAATCTTCGCCCGTGGGATTCACAAAAAGCAGGTGGCGGGCGATCTTTTTTTCCATGCTGCCCGCCGAAAGCACCACCATTTTTTGATTGAGAAAATAAGCCTTCTTCGCCAGCACCGTGAGCATATTGGCGGCCAATTGCCGAGCCACAACACCGCCCGAGGGATTGAAGGCGGCCTTCGGCACAAAGAGCAGGCGACTGTCTTTCACGACGCGGCAAGCGAAATCGTAGGGCCTGTCTTCTAAAAAGAGATACACCTCGCCGAAGACCGTGTCCTTTTCCCGAAAGCGATTCACCATTTGCCGCTTACCGGAAAAATCGTTTTTCTCCACTTCCACGGCCCCGTCGAGAAGGATGAATAGCCCCTTCGCCTCGTCGCCTTCGCGAAAAACATATTCGCCGGCGGAAATTTCTTTCTCCCTTGCGCCATATTTCTTTAGATGAGTCGTTAAGTCTTTCTCATTTACACCTGAGAATAGACTGTTTTTATCGGCCACGCCCTTCACCTCGTCTCATCCGGCGCAGGCGAAAACTCGTATCGTGCACGGCTCGGGACAGATCGGCCCCGGTAAAAAAGCGCCTGCGGGACGAAAGCCTGGCCCGTTGAATCCTTCGGGAAAGATACAGGGGCCTGCACCTGTTTGAAAGGCTCCTTAAAAAAGCCGCAGCCATCGCCGCCGACGCCTTTTTCCCGAGAAGGGGCAAGACCTTCTCCTGCTCCCGCTTCTTAAATCGGCGCACCGCATTTTCTATCTCTGAAGATTTTTTTAATCCCTTGTTATCATTTATGCTACGGGTGTTCAATGAATGTTTTCTCATATGGCCCTCCCTGAACAGATATCTTACTATAAAAATAACCGAAAACGCCACTTCTTAAACTATTTGCCGAAAAAATAGATGTAATTTGCTAAATTGAAGTCACTCCTTTCGTAATTATCTTTTATATGGTATATTGTCCTTAGCAGAAAACGTTACCCGATTGATTAATGTTTTCTCGCTGCGATTCTTTAAGAAAGGAAGAAACTATGGATTGGAAGAAGCATCACAGGATTCTCATTATTACCGGCCATTTCGGTAGCGGTAAAACGGAAATGTCCATCAACTTGGCCCTCAAATTACGCGAGGACAACGAAGAGGTGGCGGTCGTGGATTTAGATATTATTAATACCTATTTCCGGATCAGAGACAAGGACGATCTCATGAATGAAAAGGGGATCCGCACCCTCTCGACCGGCGTCAAGGCAAGAGCCGTGGATATTCCCGCGCTGGATCCGGCGATCGACGCGATTCTTTTGGACAAAAGCACGCGGGTCATCGTCGACGTCGGCGGAAATCCCTCCGGTGCTCGCGCCCTCGCACGCTATCGCCCCACTTTGGAAGAAACGGGTTACGAACAAATCTTTGTCATTAACTCCAACCGCCCGGAAACGAAAACACCTGAGCAAGTCATCAAATTTATGGAAGACACTCAGGCGACGAGTGGAACACAAATTACCGGTTTGTTTAACACCGCCCACTTCCTGAAACACACCACGGCCGACGACGTCATCGAAGGCCTGAAGTTGGCCGAAGCGGTCAGCGATCAAACAGGCTTGCCCCTCTTGGGCACGGTCTGCAAGAGCGACTTGGTCGACGAGGTCAAAGCGCGTACGAACGATCTATATATTCTTCCCATCGATCTCTATTTCCGAGATCAATGGATGCTATAAGGAGGAAAACCAATGGCAAAAGGAAAAGTCACTTTCGATCAAGAGTACTGCAAGGGTTGCGCCCTATGCGTCTCTGTCTGCCCCAAGGACGTCTTGGCTCTTAAAACCGACGAATTAAACCCGAAGGGCTACAGACCTGCCTACGCAAAAAAACCGGATGATTGTATCGCATGCACATCCTGTGCGATCATCTGCCCCGACTCTGTCATCAGCGTCTACCGCATCGAAGAGTGAAAGGAGTCTCACATGTCTGAAAAAATTCTAATCAAAGGTAACGAAGCTGTCGGCGCGGCACTTATCGCTGCCGGTTGCAAAACATATTTTGGCTACCCCATCACACCTCAATCCGAAGTTCCCGAATACTTAGCAAGAGAACTGCCGAAGATCGGCGGTACTTTCCTGCAAGCCGAATCGGAAGTTGCAGCTATTAACATGCTTTACGGTTCCGCCGGTACCGGTACCCGCGTCGCAACCAGCTCCTCTTCTCCCGGGGTATCCCTTATGCAAGAAGGCATCAGCTACATCGCTGCTTGCGAACTTCCCTGCATGATCATCAACATGATGCGTGGCGGCCCGGGCCTCGGCTCCATCCAACCGTCTCAAACCGACTATTTCCAATCCACGCGCGGCGGTGGTAACGGCGACTATCGTACCTTAACCTTAGCACCGGCATCCATCCAAGAAATGGTCGACTTAATCCACTTAGGCTTCGACTTAGCTGACCAATACCGTACCCCGGTCATCATGTGCGGCGACGGTATGCTCGGCCAAATGATGGAACCCATCGAATTCAAAGAATTCGAAACCAAGACCTTCGACAAATCCGACTGGGCAGCCACCGGTACCGAAGGCAAACGGGAACCCCACATCATCAACTCCCTCTTCCTCTCTCCCGATGAATTGGAAGCACACAACAAGAAGCTCATCGAAAAATACAAAGCCATCGTTGAAAACGAAAAACGCGCCGAAGTGATCGATGTCGAAGATGCCGATATCGTCTTCACCGCATTCGGTACCACCAGCCGTATTTGTAAGTCCGCCGGCGAATTATTGAAAGCTAAAGGTTACAAGGTCGGTTACGTGCGCCCCATTACCCTCTGGCCTTTCCCCGACACAGCTTACGACAAAATCGGTGACAACTGTAAGGTCATCTTAGACGTGGAATTAAACCAAGGTCAAATGGTCGAAGACGTACGTCTCTCCGTCCTCGGTAGAATCCCCGTTGAATTCTACGGACGCCAAGGCGGTATGATCCCCACGGCTGAAGAAATCGCAGACGTAGCTTTAAAGTTATTGGAGGCGTAAAATGGAAAAACTCATCTATTCGAAAAGCAAAGCATTAACCGATGTCCCTACACACTACTGCCCCGGCTGTACTCACGGCGTTATCCACAAACTCGTGGCTGAATGCTTGGAAGAATTAGGCCTTACCGGCAACGCCATCGGGATTGCACCGGTCGGTTGTGCCGTACTCGCATACAAATACTTCAACTGCGACATGTACGAAGCAGCCCACGGCCGTGCACCGGCTGTCGCTACCGGTATTAAACGCTCCACTCCGGACAAATTCGTCTTCACCTACCAAGGCGACGGCGACTTGGCATCCATCGGTTCCGGCGAAATCGTTCAAGCGGCTCACCGCGGCGAAAAGATTTCCACCATCTTCGTTAACAACGCCATCTACGGTATGACCGGCGGCCAAATGGCCCCCACGACCCTGATCGGCCAAAAGACCACCACTTCTCCCACCGGTCGTCAAGTAGACTGGTCCGGACGCCCCATTCGCATTGCCGAAATGCTCGCTACCATCGACGGCGCAAAATTCGTCGAACGTGTTGCAGTGAACACACCGGCAAACATCCGCAAAGCGAAAAAAGCCATCAAACGCTGCTTCGAAATTCAATTAGAAGGCAAAGGCTTCGGTATCGTCGAAGTTCTTTCCGCTTGCCCGACCAACTGGGGTTACCCGCCGGCAGAAGCGTTGAAATGGTTAGAAGAAAACATGATTCCCTACTATCCTTTAGGAAATCTGCGTAACGGGGAGGATCTATAATGACTACAAACAGAGTAATTGTTTCCGGCTTCGGCGGCCAAGGCGTTATGGGTATCGGCCAATTATTGACCTATGCCGGCATGTTCGATGACAAACACGTATCCTGGTTACCTTCCTACGGTCCCGCCATGCGTGGTGGCGCTGCGAACTGCTCCGTTATTATTTCCGACGAACCCATCGGCGCACCGAACATTTCTACCGCCGATGCAGCCATCGTTATGAACGAACCTTCTCTGGACAAATTCGAATCCTACGTCGCACCGGGCGGCCACATTTTCATTAACAGCTCCCTGGTCAGCAAGGACACCTCCAGAAAAGACATCACTTCTCACCACCTGCCCGTCAACCAATTAACCGAAGAATACGGCAACCCGAGAGTTCTCAACATGATCATGATCGGCGCATTTAACACGGTCCTGAACATGGTTAGCCAAGAAGCCCTTGAAAAAGCCGTCGACAAACTCTACGGCAAAAAAGGCGAAAAGATCATGAAGATGAACTTAGACGCCCTGAAATTCGGCGAAAACAAAATGAAGGAGATCCTCAATGCGTAATGAAGTTGAAATCTTAAGACAAGCCATGCTCAACGAAGTGGAAGGCGCTGAATTCTACAAACTGTCTGCAGATAAATTCGCTCCCTCTTCGACGAAAGACGCGCTCTTAGACTTGGCCCGCCAAGAAGAAGATCACATCGAATATTTAAAGAGCCTTTCCGAAAAGCTCATCGACGACTCCAGAAGCATTAACTTCGATCCCGAAACCCTGAAAAAAGAAGTTCCCTCTCCGGGCATCTTCAAATGGGACAAGGTAGACGAAGACATGGTTCGCTTGGCAGTTACCGTCTTCTCCGTAGGCCTGAACATGGAAAAAGATTCCGTGAAATTCTACACCGAAGCAAAAGACAAAGTTGAAAGCGAAGAATCCAAAAAGCTTTTCGACATCTTAGCTAAATGGGAAGAAAGCCACGTCGAAACCCTTCAAAAACAATACGACATCTACCAACAAGAATGGTGGAACATGCAAAACTTTGAACCCTTCTAGAGAGAAGAGTTTCCTTACGAAAGAGCCCGCTTCGGCGGGCTTTTTTCGTTGCACTTTCTTTGTTTGTTCAAGGCAAATTTCCGCTCGCCGCTTTATCTATGAGACTCCCCATAAACGGCGGCAGAATTTCGTGGTACAATACATATAAGACCACTCGTTCATGTATTGAACGCAAACTGAAGTGAAAAACAAATGAGAGATGAACATGAATCAAACAGACCCTATTCAAGCATTTATCGAAAACAATCCCGTCCCCGAAGCCTATAAGAGCCGCATCCCCGATCCCCGCTTCCGCTACCACGGCGAAGCCATCCTGCGTGCCGCCACCGCCGCCATTTTATCCGGAAAAAATTTGCTCCTCGTCGGCGAAAAGTCCACGGGCAAAAACGTGCTGGCGGAAAATTTGGCCAAGCTTTTTCAGCGGCCGTTGTGGAACGTGTCCCTGCACATGAGCATCGACGCCGCGGCCCTCATCGGCGACGACAGCTTAAGAGACGGCAATGTCTTCTTCCGAGAAGGCCCCATTACCGTTGCGTCGAAAGTCGGGGGCTTCGCCGTCCTCGATGAGATCAACATGGCGAAAAACGAATCCCTCTCCGTGGTGCACTCGGCC
>QWCQ01000539.1_pt1 | contig 24826 bp, 28 predicted proteins | sample 1972701 | NCBI WGS metagenome assembly QWCQ01 (sample SAMN09866704, study PRJNA288562) | Human gut metagenome isolate pre4_stool, whole genome shotgun sequencing... | reverse complement strand
AATTTTATCATAGGAGGTTCTTTTTTTACTTGAAGCTAAAGCTTTTTATGCCTACCACCAGCATAGCTGGTGGTTTATTCATGCTAAAGCGCACAAAAAAGACGCCTCCCCAATCGGAAAGCGTCTTTCTGAATTTTCTCTTATTCTTCTCGGCGGGATTTTCGGCCATTACATGGTGTCGAAGAGATCCGCCATTTCCAACACGCTCATGGCCGTGTCGTAGCCCTTGTTGCCGCTCTTGGTGCCGGCGCGCTCGATGGCTTGTTCGATGTTTTCCGTGGTGACGATGCCGAAGCCCACGGGAATATTCGTATCCAAGGAAACTTTGGCGATGCCCTTGGAGACTTCGCTGCAGACGTAGTCGTAGTGGGTGGTGGCGCCGCGAATGACGGCACCGAGGCAGATGACGCCGTCGTAATCTCCGGATTGGGCGAGTTTTTGTGCCGCCAGGGGGATTTCAAAGGCCCCGGGAACGCGGATCAGACTCAGATCGTCGTCCTTTACGCCGTGGCGGTGCAAACAATCCAGTGCGCCGTCTAAAAGTTTCGACGTAATAAAGTCGTTGAAACGGCTCACGACAATGGCGAATTTTTTGCCTTCGCCTCGTAACATTCCTTCGATGATTCTCATTTGTTGGCCTCCTTATTTTCCTTGTGGCAGTCGCAGTCAAATTCTTTTAAATAGTGGTTCATCTTTTTCGCTTTGGTTTCCAAATAGAAGTGATCGTCTTCGTGGGCTTTGATTTCGATGGGCACGCGCTCGATAATTTCCATGCCGTATTGGCCCAGGTGATAGACCTTGTCCGGATTGTTGGTCAACAGACGCATGGTCTTGGCGCCGAGGTCACGCAGGATTTGCGCGCCGATGTAGTATTCTCTCGCATCTTCCGGAAAGCCCAAGGCCAGATTGGCTTCCACCGTGTCCATGCCCTGATCTTGAAGGGCGTAGGCCTTGAGTTTATTCAACAGGCCGATGCCGCGGCCTTCTTGGCGCATGTAGAGGACGATGCCCCGGCCTTCTTTTTCGATTTGCATCATGGCCCGAGCCAATTGATCGCCGCAGTCGCAGCGCAGAGAGCCGAAGGCGTCGCCGGTTAGGCATTCGGAGTGGACGCGGGTAAGGACACTTTCGCCGTTTCCGATGTCCCCCTTCACGAGGGCCACGTGGTGTTCGCCGTTTAAGGTGTTTCTGTAGCCGACCGCTTTAAAGTGGCCGTATTTCGTGGGCATGTCCGCTTCGGCGACTCGTTCGATGAGGCGGTCGTGGGTCTTTCTGTATTCTTTTAATTGCTCGATATTAATAAGGGGGACATTTAATTCCTTGGCCAATTCGCAGATGCGGTCCCGCTGCATCATTTCTCCGTCATCTTCCATGATTTCGCAGCACAGGCCCACTTCTTTCAAGCCGGCGAGGCGCATAAGATCCACGGTGCCTTCCGTGTGGCCGTCACGCTCCAATACCCCGCCGGGTTTAGCGATTAAGGGGAACATGTGGCCCGGGCGGCGGAAGTCTTCGGCTTTGGTATTGGGATCGGCGGTCATGCGAGCGGTCAATGCCCGTTCAACGGCGCTTATCCCCGTGCTCGTGTCCACGTGGTCGATGGAAACGGTAAAGGCCGTTTCGTGATTGTCCGTATTGTCGGAGACCATGGGCTTTAAGTGCAGGCGATCCGCTTCTTTTTTGCTCATGGGCATACAGATCAGCCCTTTGGCGTAGGTGGCCATGGCGTTTAATTGCTCTGTGGTGCAGGTTTCGGCGGCGACGATCATGTCCCCTTCGTTTTCGCGGTCTTCCGCATCCATGGCAATGATCATCTTGCCGGCTCTAAGTGCTTCAATGGCCTCTTCAATGGTGTTCCACATAATATCCTCCTAAAATCCATGCTTTCTTAAAAAATTCATATCAAGGGGGGAAGCTTCTTCCGCCACTTCGTTTTGTCTCAATAAATATTTTCCCACGATGTCGAATTCCACGGTGATGGGATCGCCGGGCTTCAGCGCGCCTAAATTGGTGGAGCGCAGGGTCTCCGGAATGAGGGAGACGGAAAAATCACTCCGCCCGGCTCGCGCCAGGGTCAAACTCACGCCGTTTAAAGTGACCGAGCCCTGGGCCACGAAATAAGGTGCCCAGGTCGGCTCCACGGCGATGTGAAGGAGGTAGCCCCCTTCCTTTGGCTCGATGCCCTGAACCTTTCCCACCGTGTCCACGTGGCCCTGAACGATGTGGCCGCCCATGCGACTCGTGGGGAGCAGGGCCCGCTCCAAATTCACGGCACTGCCCGGTCGCAACTGATCCAGTGCGGATTTCTTCGCCGTCACCGTCATCATATCCGCCGTAAAGGTGCCCTCCGCCATGGAAGTCACCGTGAGGCAGACTCCGTTGGTGGCGATGGAATCGCCGATCTTCGTATCTTCTAGGACCGTTTCTGCTCTGACCCGCAGGACGATTTTTTCGCCCCGCTTTTCAAGGGCGGCCACGGTGCCCACTTCTTCTACGATTCCCGTAAACATCGTCTGACCCCTCCTATAAACAGGTCCGGCCCGAACATCTTCACCTCGTCAAAGGTGAAGTCCCGCCGCTCGCTTAAGGACGCGATGGCGCGGCCCGCCACGGCATCTTTTCCGCCGCCAAACAAGGTGGGCGCCAGGTAAAGGGCGAATTCATCCACTAAATCCTCGTCGATAAGGCTACCGTGGAGGCGTCCGCCCCCTTCCACCAATATGCGGCCCATGTCCTTGGCGTACAAGTCCTTTAAAACGGCCCGAAGATCCAGCTTGCCCTTCTTCTCTTTCACAACTTCCACGACGACGCCCCGTTCTTTTAAGGCCTTCATCTTGGCCTCCTCCATATGCACCGTATAAACGATGGTGGGCTGGGTGCCGTCGTAAACATTGGCCTCGAGATCCACGGCGCCGCGGCGATCCAAAATGATCCGCGTGGGATCGGGACCCTCGCCGCTGCGGTTGGAGAGGCGGGGATTGTCTTTGATCACCGTGTTGGTGCCCACGAGAATCCCGTCCACCACGCCGCGAAGCTTGTGGCCGTCATTACGCGCCGCTTCGGAAGTAATCCATTGGCTTTCCCCTGAATCGGTTGCGATTTTTCCGTCGATAGTCGTAGCAAATTTACAAATCACATAGGGGGTCTGCGTCCTGATGCTGGTGAAAAAGGCGCGGTTAAGCGATTGGCAGGCCTCTTCCAGAACGCCCACATCCACCTGAATCCCCGCCGCCTTCAAGGCGCCGACGCCGCGGCCGGCCACCTTGGGATTGGGATCCAAGGTACCGACCACCACCCGGGCGATGCCGGCCTTTTCAATGGCCACGACACAGGGTGGCGTCTTTCCGTAGTGGGAACAGGGCTCCAGGGTCACATACATGGTGCCGCCCTTCGGCGACTCTTCCACCTGTTTCAGGCAATCCACCTCGGCGTGGTCCATGCCGAAGCCGTGGTGATAGCCCTCGGCGATGATGCGCCCGTCTTTGACCAAGACCGCGCCCACCATGGGATTGGTCTTCGTTCGGCCCAATCCCTTTTTCGCAAGAGCCAATGCCCGATTCATATACTGCTCATCCATAAAGCCTCCTGCATTAAAAAAACCGAAGCGCAATGCTTCGGAGTGACAATCAAATGAAAGACAACAAAAGTTGCCTTCGCTTCTTCTTTCATCCGGACTATACCGTCGGTATCGGAATTGCACCGATTCAATCATATGACTCGTGGACTTTACCACCGGTGAGGAATTGCACCTCGCCCCGAAGAATATCTATTAAATTGAGGAAATGTTTTCCCTTTGTTTATAATACCACGAACCCTTCCCCCTGTAAAGAAAAATTGCCGCCGCCCCTTTAAAATTTAGTCCCGCCCTCGGTACAATAAAGAAAAGGAGAATTTTTGTAATATTAGAGGGCCTCCCGCGTATATACAAGTGAAGGAACAAGGAGGTGAAGCCAATGGATAAAACGACCGACATGCCGACGGTCATGGACGATGCCGTCACATTTGAAGCGGTCTACGATCGCTACTTCGAGCCCGTCTTTCGTTTCGTCACCTACCGCACCGGCAATCGGGAAGTGGCCAAGGATCTCACGGCGGATATTTTTCTCAAGGTCTACAAAAGATTTTCCGCCTACGATCCGAAAAAAGGCAGCTTCGAGGTGTGGCTCTATACCATCGCCGGCAATCAGGTGAAGGATTACTACCGTAGAAAGAACCGCTTTCAGTGGCTGCCGATCACTGCAGCAAAAGACGTGGCGGAGGAAGATCCCACGACCGAAGAGCGCATGGAGAACAAAGAAGAAATTGCCTTTTTGCGCTGTGCCGTAAAAAAACTGAAACCCCGAGATCAGTTGTTGATCAGCTACAAATTCGGCGCGGAGCTTTCCAACAAAACCATCGCCGAGCTTATGGATACGAACGCCAATCACGTGGGCGTCATGATCCACCGATTGCTGAATCAATTGCGAAAAGAAATGGAGGCCTATTATGAATGAAAATAAAAACCCCCACGCCGACGTAAGCCAAAATTTAAAAAATCTCTACGCTACCGATGAAAAAGACAAGCAGGAGGTCTATGCAAAAATGAAAAATAAACAACGAAAACAATATAAAAAGCCCGCCATCGCCGCGGCCTGCGCCCTTTTAATCGCCACCCTCCCCTTTACGAGCTTCGGCGGCGGCATCGTGAATACGGTGAGACAAGCCGTGAGCCCCTCGGGCCGCATCGTCGTCAACGAAGAAGATGAAGTCACTATCGATCCTGAAAAAATGCCTTTGCCCGATTATCTAAAGGGAAAAATCTTTGATCAAAACGGAAATGAAATTACAAACTGCAAACCACTGGCCGAAGAAGAAGCCCTCTATTCTGAAGACGGCCGCGAAATTGTCCACACCGACTATAACGCAAACACCGGCGAAGTTACCTTCGAATACGCCGACGAAGTGAAAAAAGATACGGGCGACAAGGCCCCGGTGAAAGAAATCGCCAAAAAATTAAGCTTCAATCCCCTGGTTTTTTCGGATAAATACAACTACGTGGAATCGGAAGTCTTTGCCGATCCGGGGACACTTTCCGATTACGTTTCCTTCACCTACGAAAAAGACGGCAAGACCATCCATCTCCACGAGCGGATCTCGTCTCCCGAAACCGCCTATGAAACCGGCGGCGAAGGCAAGATCGACGAAGTTAATGTGGACGGCGTTAAGGTCATCATTCAAGGCCGTGAAGCCAACTTCGAACGAGACGGCCTCCTCGTCTCCGTTTCCGCCGGAGGCGCGGACAAAGACGATCTTATCGCCATGGTAAAAGACTTGCATCTGTTGAAATAACTTCCCCACGCCGCCGGTTCGCCCCGGCGGTTTTTTTTTGCGCAACAAAAAAACACCGCAGGCTGCGGTGTTTGTCTGTATGTGCTTAACGTTTGGAGAATTGGGGAGATTTACGAGCTTTCTTCAAGCCGTATTTCTTTCTTTCCTTCATTCTCGGGTCGCGGGTCAAGAAACCTGCTTTTTTAAGAACGGAACGGAAGTCGGGGTTGGCTTCTTGCAGTGCGCGTGCAAGACCCATGCGAATGGCACCGGCTTGTCCGGTGTAGCCGCCGCCGTTGACCTTGACGAGGACGTCGTATTGGCCTTCGGTTTCCGTAATGGTTAAGGGCTCTTTTGCCACGGTACGTAAGGTTTCGTAACCGAAGAAGTCGTCGAGTTCTCTGCCGTTGACGAGGAATTTCCCGTTGCCGGAGAGGAGTCTGACTTGGGCTACGGACGTTTTTCTTCTACCTGTTGCTCTAATTTGATCTGCCATGTAATTCACCCTTCCTTACACTTCGTAGACTTCCGGTTTTTGCGCTTCGTGGGGATGGTCCGGACCGGCGTAAACTTTTAATTTACCGAACATGGACCGACCCAAACGGCTCTTGGGAAGCATGCCCTTGACCGCGTATTCGATGACGCGTTCCGGGTGCTTTTCGCGAATTTCTTTGTAAACAACTTCGCGACGTCCGCCCGGGTAACCGGTGTGGGATGCGTGAATCTTGTTGTCCCATTTGGTTCCGGTTAATTTTACCTTATCGGCGTTAATGACGATAACGTAATCGCCGGTGTCCACGTGGGGGGTGTAAATGGGCTTGTGCTTGCCGCGTAAAAGCGTTGCGACTTCGGTAGCCAAGCGGCCGAGGACTTTATCTTCGGCATCGATGACGTACCATTTTCTATCTACTTCATTGGCTTTCGCCATGGTTGTCTTCATGGATGACCTCCTGCTATATCAAAAGGGATAATGTTCAAAAGTTTCCGGGGCTTTAAAACACTAGCAATTAGTATAGAGCAAATCGCAGTATCTGTCAAGTATTTTTCGCTGATTTTCGCCCTTTTCTCCCATGGCGAAGTTTTTTGCTTCGGGCTATAATAAGGATACGAACGAGAAAGGACGTGACTTATGACGAACCACAACGGGCATCTCCCCCGCTTTAAATATTTTTCCTACGACTGCGACCACCACGTAAAAAAAGACTACTCCATCGTTCACGACCCGCGGCCGCTGCCTCTCTCCGAGGCCATTACGCGGGCCCTGGAGTATCTCCTGTGGTACGTGCCCAATATTAATTCCTTTCAGTCCCCTTCCAATGTATTGATTACCGAGCCCCTTTACGAGGATTTCAGCTTCGGCTTGGTCACCGAGGCCCTTCGCCTGAATGCCGAGGATATTTTGTTTTTGGATTACATCGACGACGACATCGTCGACTACTACATGGAAGCCATTTGCACCAATTGCCAAAAGGTGATCCTCACCACCGGGGAGCACGAGACCAAGATTTCCGCCTTGGTGCGCCACATGCGAAACGCCATCGCCCACGGCTATTTCACCGTGGTGGACGACCGCATGATCGCCTTTGACGTGAAGCATTTTCCGAAAAAAGACGACTCCTACGGCTGCACCGCCGTCTTGAAATTGGATCCCCTTCACCTGGTCAGCGCCTTAAAGCTTTTGGAAGAGGAAATGACCCACGAGCGCTTGGCGGCTATCGCCTTTTCCCGATGCGGCTACGAGATTTTGGAAAACGACTACGACAATCCCGAGCTTCCCTACGATTTTACCATGGAAAAAGACGGACTCGTCTACGCCGTGGAAATTAAGCGCATCGCCATCGAAGGCGTGGCCCACGCGGAGCATTTGGACACCATCCTCGCCCACTTCCCGAAAGAGGTAAAGGAAAAGAAGGTGCTTCTCATGGATTCCGCCGTCTTGGATTCCGAGGCGAAAAAGGCCCTTCGTGAAAACAAAATTCTGCTCCTTGACCGAGACAATCTAAAATCCCTTATGTCCGGCGACGATATTTTAAGCCGCATTCAACGGAAGATGCGCTAATTTTCTTTCCTCGACCCCCTTCGGTCGATTCGCACCAGGCTCAGCACCGTAAAGAGCAGGCTGCTCCGATGGCTGTAGCCCGTGTATTTCGGCTCCCAGTAGGCGGCGTATTTCATTTTGAAGCTGCGCAGGCCTTCGAAGGAATAGAGGCTGCTGCCGAATTTGAAGACGAAGTAGGCCAGTTTTTCCTGCAAAAAGCTGTGTTCGTTGATGCCTACATTGGCCAGAGGTGCCATGCCCAGGTCGAAGGCGATTTTGCCTTGGTCTTTAAAGTAAGCGAAAAGATTCAGGAAGATAAAGTCCATGGTGCCCGCCGGGGCGTCTTGAGGATCGTAGCGCATGAGGTCGATGGTGGCCCAACCCTCTTTGTAAACGGGCATGAGATTGGCGAAGGCGATCATCGCCCCTGCCCCGTCTTTTACCACGGCCATGGGCGCCCGGTTCAGGTAGGCTTCGTCGAAGTAGCCCATGGAAAAGCCCCGCTCGCCCCTGCCTTCCAGCCATTTGTCGGAAATAGCTTTTAAATCGGCGAGAAGGGCCGTATCGTATGGCGGCTCGAGGATTTCAAAATGCATGTCTTCCTTGGCGAATTTGTTGAGCACATTGCGAAAGGCCTTTTTGCTCTTTCCTTCTAAAGTGAAATCCTCCAGATCCACCACGGCGGTTTCACCGAATTTCATAAAGTGGAAGCCGTAGTCGTGGAGCTTCATGATCAGCTCTTTCGACACTTCGTAAAAGACCGTATCGTAACCCAGTTCGTCCGCGTCCCGAATAAACTCTTTCACGCAGTCGTCTACATAGTCGGGATTGCCCATGGGCTCGCCCATGACGATGACTCGGTCTTGGGCGGTACGCAGTTGAAGGGCGCACATGTCCTCTCCCTCCACCTGATGCCAATAGAGATCCTTGTCCCCCAAGTACACGAGTCCCGCGTCCATATCGCCGCCGTAGGCCTTCAAAAGGGCTTCGACGCGCGCCATGTCCGGCGCCTCGCCCACGGTTTCCCCTTCCCCCGCCACGTGGCGGTAAATGGCCCAGAGCACGCCGGCGATAATGAGAAGCATCAGGCTGATGCGCAGCCAATTTTCTTCAAAGGGCAGGATGATAAATTCGCGGGCCTTTAGCAAAAGCCCCATGCCCTTGGCCTTGTTGGCAACGGAAAGCAGGTACATCGTAATAAAAAGAAGGACGATGCCCAAGTCCGTAAACAGGCTTTCTTTCCGGTAAATGAATTGTTTGCGGTACAGGTCTCCCCGTGAGGCCACGGTGAGGGTCGTAAGGAGGATCAGGTACAAGTAAGTAATGAGCCCAAAGCCCGTCATGACGGCGTAGACGAAGGTGAGGGCCAAAAAGAGCAGGGTGGGTCCCATGGCTTTTTCTTGCCGCTCCACGTGAATCCGCCCGAGGAAGATAAAGACCAGGCCCAGAAGGATGCTCGGCGACTGATAGAGAATGTTGGCGTGAATGGGATTGAGTTTCGCCAAAAGCTTGATCGTGCTTACTTTGTCCGGAATCGTGGCCGATAAAATCATAAAGATTCCGAAGATATACATCATCAAGGAACAAAGGTCGTGGGCGATGGACTTGGCAAACTCCGCCGGCACGCCGTCGTTTTCTTCATTGAAGCTGCGGCCAAAGTGCTTGATAAAAAAGTACAGGCCGATAAAAAAGGGCACCACGTAGTAAAAGAGGCGATACAAGAGCAGCCAGGCCAGGGCGTTTTCGTAGCCGATGCCCAAATTTCCCAGGCCCACCAAGGTCATGAGGTCGAAGGAGCCCAGGCCGCCGGGCATCAAGGACACCATGCCGATAAGATTCGTGGCCACCACCACGGTAAAGACTTCCGCCGGGTGAAAAGACTCACCCATGGCTCGCCCGATGAGCAAAAAGGTGCCGATGGCGCCGAGCCATTCCAAAACCGACGTCATGGAAAGCTCAAGTTGTGCCCATTGAGGCACTCTTTTCTTGTCGTCTTTTTTTCGATTGGAAAAGAGGATCACCGCCGGTGAGTAAATCAAGCCGCCGACGAGCCAGGGGGCGTAGATCGCCGCCGTGGAATCCCGATTGAAATACAGGTACACGAGGCCGAAGAGGCTCAGGGCGGAAATGCCGATTAAGTAGTAAAAGTACGTTTCCACCACAACTTTCACCATTTCCACCTTGTCCTGCTTCCTGCCGTAGAAATAATGGCGCAGGCCCATATTAATTAAGCCGCCGAAGCCGATCAGGTTGTTCATGGTGTTTACGGTGTAGCTGGTTTCGTAAATGGTTCGCTTGTCCAGCTCGTTTCCCAGGAGGCGATTAAAGATCACATCGTAGTTGAGCATGGGCAGTACGGCGAGTATGCCCGCGACGAGCATGAGCACCACGTTTAAAAATGGAATGCCTCCCAAGGTGGCCACCACTTGGTCGTAGGAAATTTCCTTGGACAGGCTCTTAAATTCTACGACGACGAGAATAAACACGCTCAGTACAAACAGGGGCTCCCCGTATTTCTTCAGGGTTTCGATGATTTTTTTCATGACGCTCCTTTTAAAAAGTTGATGACGATTTCATTAAATGCCTTCGCATTGGTCCTGGTCAGACGATGGCCGTGATCGGGCACCTCCACGTAGCGACAATGGGGTATCAGCGAGGCGATGTATTTGGAATGGGCCGTCTCCACCACATCCCGAGCGCCGACGATGACCAGACTCGGGCAGCGCAGGCGACGCAAGTCGTCTTCCGAAATGTCCGGATCCTTTACGAGGAGCTTGGCCTTCAGATGCACATCCTTAAATCGTTGGGATAGGGCATTTAAAGCGTAGGCTCCGGCACACTGCAGGTAAGAGGTGATTCGGCCGGATAATTTCGTGCCGCCGAAGGAGAGATTGCCGGAATTTAATACCAGTTTGTTCACCGCATGGGGATAGCGTGCGGCGAAGGCCATGGCCAGATTGGCCCCGTCGGAAAAGCCCACGATGGATGTTTTTTCGATCCCCAAGGCGTCCAGGGCTTCTTTCGTATCTTTTGCCATGAGGCAAAAGTTTAATACCTCACCGCCATTGGTGCTCCTGCCGTGGGCGCGACTGTCGAGAAAGATCAATTGAAAATACGGTTCAAAGGAAGGGACTTGGTATTTAAAAAAGCGACTGTTGCCGCCGTTTCCGTGTAAAAATAAGACCGGCTCTCCGGCACCCATGCGCCGATAATAAATGTCCGTGCCGTCGGTCATGGTGAAATACCCGCTGTCTTTCATATTACGCCTCGATTCATGTATTTACGAAAAACACGCGTCTTCACCTTTATTATAGTCGCCTCAATAAAAAAGAAAAGGCATCTTTCTGAAAGAGAAAAATGCCTTTTCTTAGAATTTTAAATCGGTTTGACACCGCTTTTTATTTGCTGAAGTCCTTTAAGGAATCGTCGATCAGGACGTTTTCCAAGGGCGTTTGATATTCGGAATCCTTCATGTAGTTGCCCAATGCCTTGCGCACGCGGGTGGTGGAAGCGATGGTGCCCATACCTGCGATGCAGCCGCCTTCGCAGGCCATGCCTTCCAAAAGGTAGCCGTCTTTCTTGCCGGCCTTGGCCATTTGAAGCATGCGAATGCATTCCTTCAGGGAATTGGCACCTTCGATCTTAATGTGGCGTTCGGGATCGATCTTTTCGGCCACTTCCTTTACCGCTGCGGCGACGCCGCCGGCCATGGCATAGCCCTTGGCGGAAGAGGAGGATTCTTCCTCTTCGTCCACTGCTTCGATTTCAGAGGGTTCGATGTCTCTTGCCACGAACATGCCCATGAGCTCTTCGAAGGTAATGACGAAGTCCACATAGTCTTTGACTTCACCGGTAATGGCTTCCACTTTTTTCGACGTACAGGGACCGACGAAGCAAACCAGCGCGTCGGGATCCTTGCGCTTAATGTGTTCCGCCGTGTAGCGCATGGGGCTGCCGGAGTCGGAGACGTATTCTTTCAGTTCCGGGAACTTGTATTCGATGAGAAGCGTCCAGGAGTGGCAGCAGCTGGTACCCATGAAGGGAATTTCGTTGGGCACGCGTTCCAAGTATTCCTTGGCTTCGTGGAGGGTGGTGTAGTCTGCGCCCAAGCCGACTTCCACCATGTCTTCAAAGCCCAGTGCCTTTACTGCGGCGCGGACTTGCTCCGGCGAGGTATCGGCGCCGAATTGGCCGATGTAGCTCGGCGCGGGAATGGCATAGATGCGCTTGTTCTTTTCCTTTAGGGCCTTGACCAATTGATAGATCATGGTCTTGTCGCCGATGGCGCCCCAAGGACATTGTACGACGCAGCGGCCGCAGCCCACACATTTGTCGTGGTTAATGATTGCGCGATCCTTGTCGTCGCTTTCGATGGCGCCTACGCCGCAAACCGATGCACAGGGGCGATCGTATTCGACGATGGCGTTGTAGGGGCAGGTACGCTTACAGCGGCCGCACTTCACGCATTTCGATTGGTCGATGACGGCGCCGTATTGGCCGATGGACACGGCATTCACCGGGCACACATTGGTACAGGGATGGGCCATACACTTGCGGCAGTTATTGGTTACGGTAAAGGCGCGGGTGGGGCAGGATTCGCAGGCAAATTTAATGACGTCGACTAAGGGCGTCTTAAAGATGCTCGTGGAAACGTCCACGTCGTCGAAGCCTTCGGTTACCTTTATGTACTCGTCGTAATCACGCAAGTTCATCCCCATAGCCAGGCGCGTCATTTCTTCTACGATGGCGCGCTTTCTGAAGAGCTCTTCTCTGTCGTCGGGAGACGTACCGGGATAGAGACGGTGACCGATGGATTCCAATTCTTGCAGCGGGGTGTCCGCATAGGCCATCTTTGCGATTTCAGAGAATACGCGACGGCGAAGACTTACGATACTTGCATAACTTTCTTTCATTTTTTTACCTCCTCATATTCTGAATTATTCGACTCGTTTTATTGTATTCCGGCGCGTTCTAAAATAACGCCCGAAATCTCGTGGGGCTTTACCGTAGTGAAAACCTCGCCTTCGATTTCAACGACCGGCGTATACTTCTCGCCCTTTTCTTTGCATACGTTCATGCAGTTGACGTGGACGATATCCAGGCCGCCGTCTTTAAAATAGCGTTGTTGAAGATCCTCCAAGGCGTCGAGAACGGCACTTGCGCCCATCATGGTGCAGCGGGCGCCGACACAAACTTTTACTCTCATACTCTCTCCTTCTGAATTTACCTACTGCGGATTCTTGCTGACAATGGAACGAAAGGCCGCATTTCTGTCCAAAGCTTCGTACACGGGCAAGCTGATCAAGGTGCAGATGATCACTTCGCTGGCCGCAACCGATAGGCTCATGGTCAAAAATCCGACGAGTCCGCCGCCGAAAGCAAGAACCAACTCGAAACCAATAATCCAGGAGAATAGGGCGGGCATGAGGCTTGCCACCCACTTCTTGTGGAGCTTACACATAAAATACAAGCTGATCGCCGTGTGAAAGGTGCCGAAGAATAAATCGTATAGGCCGAGGGGCGAGCTTATATTCGAAAGGAAGACGCCGAGGACGATGCCTGGCGCGAAGGCGGGATTGTAAAAGGCCAAAAGGTTCATAATTTCCGACACGCGGAATTGAACGGGGCCGTAGGAAATAGGGGCAAAAACCACGGTAAGGGCGTAGTAAACCGCCGCCAATACGGCTGTAGTCGCGATCCAATGGGTCGTGAGTTTACGCTTCATGATTCTCTCCCTCTTCTTTCATTTTGTTGCTGTGGGCCAAGCGAGAGGCCGCTGCCGCTGCGATGGCCGCCACCATATCGTCGCTGAAAGTGGTGACTTCATCGCCTTTGCGTTTATCTAATTCATCGATTATGCCGAATTTATTCTTGTCTAAAAAGCCGAAATTCGTGAGGCCGATGGAGCCGTAAATATTGACGATGGAAAGGCTGAGCACCTCGTCGATGCCGTAGAGGCCTTCGTCCTTGGCAATAATGGATTGGATGGGCTCTTCAAAGCGCCCTTGTTCCACGGCTTTGTCGATGGCCAGAGCCGTTAAGACGGCGTGAATGGTTTCTCTCTTTCGAAGCACGGCCAGGACGTGCTCTTCGCACAGATCCATGGTGACGGGCACGTAGTCCTTTTGCAGCTCGTAAACGATGGCCGCAATGTCGGAAATTTCTATGCCTTTATCTTTTAACGCCTCGATGGTGGTTTCATACAAGCGTTTCATATCGTAATTGTACATGTTGTCCTCTTTCTATTTCTCCCGACGTCTAAAATCGCGCCGACGTCGGTAGGTGACGGGGCCTCGTGCCGCAACAAGAAGGGCGAGGCACTGGGGAATCACCGCCGATGCCGCGTAAACCGCCGTGGTTTGCTTAAGCCTGAGAAGACTCACCACCGCCATTTGGGGCAACATGGTGATGTCGGCGGGAAAGCGCCACAGAGAGCGGAAGGCGCCGCGCACAAAGCCTTCGGCACCGCCGCCGAAGTAGGCCATGGCGAGGCAGATGCCCCAAATCACAGCCGGCAGGACCAGGATCAAAATGCCGTCGGTCAGTCCCTTGACATTCATAAATCGGCCGACGATGAGATAGACCAAAGCCGTGAGCACCGCCGGAATCAGCCGGAGAAAATAGTGGCTGTAAACGGCACTTTCCAGTGTAGGCGATAAGTGCAGATAGATCAACACCACGGCGTAGATCAGGATCAAAAACAATTGAGCCAGTGAGAAAATGAGCAAATTATTGCGCATTCGTCGCCCCCTGACTGTCCAGCATGGATTTCAGGCCGTCGGTGAAAGCCGTGGAGCCGTCTTCGAAAATCCAATAGGCCTCCACGCCGTCTAAACTTTCGATGAGGGCGCGGCCCTTTTCATAGGGCAGACAGAAAGCCGTGGTGGAAAGAAAATCCGCCAAGCCGCTGTCTTTTGTCACGATGGTGACGGAGCGGAAGTGATCCGCCGGCATCAACGTGTCCGGGTCGATTAAGTGGTGGTAATGCTTCCCGTTCACAATGTAGTAGCGTTGGTAGTCGCCGCTGGTCACCACGGAGGTGTCGTTGGTGTAGATGATGTCTTTCATGTTATCTTCCGCCGCGCTGTCACCTGTAATGGCTTCAGGATTTTGCAGGCCGATGCCGAAGCTGTTGCGCTCCGCCTCCGGCGCGGATCCGATGATTTTTACATTGCCGCCGGCACTGATCAGGGCGGTTTCAAGGCCCGATGCCCGCAGCTCTTCGCCGATCAGCTCCGTGGCATAGCCTTTGGCCACGGCTCCTACGTCGATCTTCAGCTCGGGATCTTTAATCTCTACGGAATGATCCGCGTCGTTTAAGACGATGTCGTCGATATTCGTATGTTTGTTGGCCGCCTGAAGCTCCTCCATGGTGGGGATCTTCGCGTCGGGCAGGCCTTTTTTCAAGGCCTCGTCGTCGGCGGAGCGTTCCGATTCCGGCACCACCTCGTAGGCGTCCCGGTAGCTTTGCCAAATGGACGTGACGGCGCCGAAGGCGATGTTCGTCTCGCCGTATTTTTTGTACTGCTCCTTCGAGAAGCGAAGCAGATTATACAATTCTTCGTCTACGACGACCTTGCCCTTGCCGGCCTGATCGTTCACGGACTTGACATTGACGATGCCGTCGTAATTCGTAAAACTGCTGTACAGATGGTCCAGCTCCTGATAGCGCTTGTGAATGGTTTCAAAATACGCGTTGGCCTCTTCTTCGCTCGAAGCGTAGACAATGGCACTCACCACCGTATCGAAGGTGTCGTAAAAGGTGGTTTGGTAGCGGGAAATTTCCCCCGCCTCACTTGCCTGCACCTTATTCTTATTGCTCGGCTCATTTTCTGCCGTATTCTTTTGTCCGCACCCGGTCATCAGGACCAGGGCCGCCATCCATAGGGCCAGTAATTTTTTCATGTTTTCCTTCTCTCAGCGCCCGATTGGGCGAAAACATAGAAAAAGAACGGGGTTGCCGTCCTTTAAATTCGAAATAGACGATGAAACCCCCATTTATTCGATGTGTTGCGGTCGAATGGAATAGGCGTTCCCTATCTATTTTATAAGATTGCGCCTTTTTTGACAAGCCTTTTTGATAAAATACACTCCATGGAGGATTTGTCATTTTTTGCCGCTTTTTTTGCTGATTCTGAACAGCCTCGTCCTATACATGCTATAATTTTCTTATCAAAGCACAAGGTGGTTTTCCATGGATTTTCTAAGTGAACGATTAAATATTTTTCAGGGCGTGGACCGAGAAATCGTCCATGCGCTGACGAATAAATTAATCAAAGTGAATACCGAAGCCAATTCCCTTCTGTTCCGAGAAGGCGACGTCTTGGATTCGATTTATTTGGTCGATAGCGGTCAGTATTCCCTCTATAAACTGGCTTCCTCCGGGGACCACCGCGTCATCTTTACCTTGGGTCCCGGCGAAATCATCAATTACCCCGAACCACACCCCGAGCCGATTTCTGTTTCATGCAATGTGATCCGCGCAGGAATCGTCTATAAATTGGAGCAAAAGGCATTGTCTCATGCCATGGTAAAGGACCCGAGCCTCGCATTAAATATCATCGACCTCTACAATTTGCGCATGCGCCGGCTGTATCGTCAGCTTAAAAATTCATCGGGCTTCGTGCGCCTGGACAAGCGCATCGCCGCCAAACTTTGGAAGCTGTCGAAGGATTACCCTGCCCTCCATCCCGATGGCGTGGCCATCGACATGAAAATTACCATGACTTTTCTCGCGGAACTGATCGGCGCCAGCCGCGAAAGCGTCTCGAGAAGTATAAAGCCTTTGCTCGAGAGCGGGCTCGTCATCTACGACAAAGCGTGTTTTGTCATTCCCGATCGCAAGCGGTTGGAAAATTACTTTAAAAATAACGACTAATTTCATTTAACGTGATATTTCTCACAGAATAAATAATAACATCCTTTTACGATAATAAGTAGAATGGATGTTATTATTTTTTGTCAATCGAATTGTTTTTCGCAATTCGGCAAAGGAAGGAGTCAATATGGGATACAAATTCAGTCTGCCTTCTTTAAATGCGCTACTGAAGGATTTATCGGAAGACTATTTGATCTTCGCCCCGAAGCGCTTTGAAGGTCAAGCCCCCTATTCGGATCTCGACAGTATTCGCTACGGAGAAATCGAGCGCATCGAAGAGGCGGAGCTTGAGCAAAAAAGTCACTACTCGATGAAGGAAGTCTTCTACCCGATCAGCGAGACCTTGTTTTATTTTACGGAAAACACCGTTACCGAGTCGGAACCCCGCATAAAAAAAGATGCTCTGGTATTTTTGCGTTCATGCGACTTACATAGCGTCAAGCGCCTGGACGCCATTTATCTTGAAAACAAGTTCGCCGACCCCTATTACAAGCGACTTCGCGAAAAGATGAAATTTGTCTTAATCGGATGCCCCACTGCCTACGACAATTGTTTCTGCGTGGATATGGAAACCAACAAGAGCGACAATTATGCGGCATCCATTGATCGCGACGGCGATTTCTTTTACATGGATGTTCGAGACGAAGCCCTCGATGCTGTTTTTGAACGCCACAGTGAGGAAAATCTCCCCGTAGAACCGCGCTACGTCACCGAAACGCCGACCCGCGTCAAATTAAGCGACGCCATCGATCCCCACAAAGTGCTCACAAGCCCCTTCTGGGACCAATACGACAAGCGCTGCATCGCCTGCGGCCGCTGCAATTTCGTCTGCCCCACCTGCACCTGCTTTACCATGCAAGATCTCTTCTATCAAGACAACGGGCGCGCCGGCGAACGGCGCCGCGTGCACGCTTCCTGCATGGTCGACGGCTTTACCGATGTGGCCGGCGGAGGAAAATACCGCGACAAACACGGCCAGCGCATGCGCTTTAAAACTTTGCATAAGGTCTATGATTTTAAAAAGCGATTCGGCTACCACATGTGTACCGGCTGCGGCCGCTGCGACGACGTGTGCCCGGAATACATTTCATTTTCCACCATGGTGACGGAGGTCGCCTCTATGACCAAGGACAAGGAGGAAGAGAATGCGTAACGAATACCTGCCCTTCCCTACAAAAATTGTAGAAATCATCGAGCATACGCCGCTGGAACACACCTTCCGCGTCGAATACACCGGCGATGTGCGTCCGGGCCAATTTTTCGAAGTTTCGATTCCCAAGGTCGGCGAAGCGCCGATTTCCGTTTCGGGCATCGACGAAAATACCATCGACCTCACGATCCGCAAAGTGGGCAAGGTCACCGACGAAATCTTTGATCTCCTCCACAGCGACCGCTTGTTCATGCGCGGACCCTACGGCAACGGATTCGATGTGGAGCTTTACAAAGGCAAGGAGCTTCTCGTCGTCGCCGGAGGCACCGGGCTCAGTCCCGTGCGCGGCGTCGTGGATTATTTCGCGGGTCACCCGGAGGAATGCAAGCACATCTCCCTCGTCGCCGGGTTTAAATCGCCGGCCGATGTGTTGTTTTTAGCCGATCAAGCCCGTTGGCGCGAAACCGTGAATCTTATTCTCACCGTCGATGCCCTGGACTGCGATCCCGGCGACATGACCTGTGAGATCGGTCTGGTGACCGAGCACTTGCCCAATTTAAAAATCGACAATTACGAAGAAGCCTCGGCTATCGTCGTCGGTCCGCCGATGATGATGCACTTCACCTGTTTGCAATTGCTCGAGCTCGGCTTTAAAGAAGAAAATATCTGGATCAGCCAGGAGCGAAAGATGTGTTGCGGAATTGGAAAATGCGGTCACTGCAAAATCAATGAAAGTTACGTCTGCACCGATGGCCCGGTTTATAATTACACCGTGGGCCGCCACATGTTCGATTAAGGAGGCTATGATGAGTCACGATTACAACGCACTAAAGATGCGCAAAAATGCCTTCCGCGTTACAAAACGGCGCGGAATTACCGCCGTCCGAATTCGCGTACCCGGCGGCCACATCACCGGCGAGCTGTTGGGCCAAGTTCAATACATCGCCGACACCTTCGGAAACGGCGAAGTCCACATCACCTCTCGCCAGGGATTTGAGATTTTAGGGATTCCCTTCGACAAAATGGACGAAGTCAATAAAGCCGTGCAGCCCTTAATCGACAAGCTGGACATTAATCAGGATGTCCGGGACGAAGGCTACACCTCGGCCGGCACGCGAAACATCTCCGCCTGCATCGGCAACCGCGTCTGCCCCTATGCCTGCTACGAAACCACGGGGTTTGCCACGCGCATCGAAAAGGCCATTTTCCCCCACGATCTCCACTTTAAGATCGCCCTCACCGGTTGCCCCAATGACTGTGCCAAAGTTCGCATGCACGACTTCGGCATCATGGGCATGACGGAGCCGCAGCTGGATAAGGATCGTTGCGTCGGCTGCGGCGCCTGCGAAAAGTATTGCCGCAACAAAAGCGTTCAGGCCATTAAAATGGTCAACGGAAAACCGGAGCGCGATCCGGACAAATGCATCGGATGCGGCGTCTGCGTCGTTTACTGCCCCATGCGTGCCTGGACCCGCTCGAAGGAAAAATACTATAAGCTCACCCTTCTCGGTCGCACAGGCAAACGCAACCCGCGTCTCGGCGAAGATTTCATCAAATGGGCCGACGAAGACTCCATCATTAAGATCATTAAAAACACCTATAGCTATGTGGAAAAGTACATCGATCCCAATGCACCGGCGCGAAAAGAACACATCGGCTACATCGTGGACCGCACTGGCTTTAATGTCTTTAAAGATTGGGTCATGGAAGGCGTCAATCTTCCGGATAAGGCCATTGTCTACACGCCCATGTACTGGAGCGGCATTCACTACGGCAAAACCCACACCGGCCGGATTTAGGTTTAAAAAAGATATTTGGAAATGAGCGGAACCATCTGCTTTGTCGGTCTATCCAATGCCCGAATCGCAGAGGCGTCCTATCCGCTAACAACAAAATAAAGTGATAGGCCTCCGATTTTTTCGGAGGTTTTCTCATGCAAAAAACCGAGAAAGCAAAAGCCTTCTCGGTTTTATGATTTTTCGACGCGATGTTTTGGCGTTTACCAGCCGCCGCTGGCGCCGCCGCCACCGGAGGATCCGCCGCCGCCGAAGTTGCCTCCGCCGCCGAAGCCGCCGCCTCCTCCGAAGCTGCCGCCGCCAAAGCCGCCGCCGAAGCCGCCGGTATAGCCTCCGCCGTAGAAGCCGCGACGATTGTTGCCTCGGCTTATAAGGAACAGAATAAAGATGACGACGATTGCCATTTTAATCATATCCATTAAATCGCCTTCTTCAGTCTCCTCCTCGATGCCCTCGGTTACGGCGTCTTTCCCCTCGATGGTGATTTGGTATTCTTCTTCCACCCTCGACAGGATTTCGCCGAAAGCTACGCGAATGCCCGCTTCGTACTCGCCGTCTTGGAAGTAGGGCACCATGTCGTCTAAAATCTCTTTGGCTACCATGTCCGGAATGGCGCCTTCCAAACCGTAGCCCACTTCGATTCGAAACTTCCTGTCTTTCATGGCGATAAGTAGCAAGATGCCGTTGTCTTTTTCTTTGGTGCCGATGTCCCATTTGTCGAAAATATCCACAGCCGCTTCTTCAACGGTTTTGTCCTCAGGCAAGTGATTCAGAATACAAACCACTACCTGGGCCCCGGTTTGTTCGAAAAGGGACTCATTGGTTCTGACGATGTCGCTTTTTGCCTCGTCGCTTAATATGCCTTCCTCGTCGTAGACGTAGAATTCCTTCGTGGCCTCGGGAAGGCCGGCGGCAAAGACGGGTAGGGACAAAAAGCACAGGGCCAGAGCCAGTAGGAACAGGCGCTTTTTCATGGCGCTGCCCTAAAACTTAACTTCAGGCACCTTTTCGGCGCCCGGCGCCGCTTGGAAGTACTCTCTTTGACTAAAGCCCAGCATCTTCGCCACGATGTTGGTGGGGAAATGTTTCACCGATTTGTTGAAATCCGCCACGGCTTCGTTGTAGCGCTTGCGCTCCACGGCAATGCGATTTTCCGTGCCGGCCAATTCCGCTTGCAAGTTTGCGAAGTTGCTGTCGGCTTTCAGCTCGGGATAGGCTTCGGCGACCACATTGATGTTTTTCACCGCCTGATCCATTTGCTCATTGGCCGCGGCATATTCTTTCGGCGTGGAGGCCGCCTTGACGGCGCTCCGCGCTTCGGTCACTTTTGTAAACACATCTTCTTCGTGTTTTGCATAACCTTTTACCGTTTCAACTAAATTGGGAATCAGATCCGCCCGGCGCTGCATGGTGTTTTCCACTTGGGCCCAGGCTTGGTTTACATCTTCGTCTTTTACTTGGAGTTTGTTGTACGTGGATCCGAAAATGCCGGCAATAATCAACACAATCGCCAGTACGGGAATTAATTTTTTCATCGGTCCTCCTTTGCTCGAATGGTTGTGACTTTCAATGTTTCCATGGACGCATCCACCAGGGCTTCGATGTCTAAATTCGCCTCCGAGGCTTCCATGTCTTCCACCGTGGGCCTGAGGCTCGGGTGTTTCGGCAAAAAGACGGTGCAGCAATCTTCAAAGGGCTGAATGGAGGTGTCGTAGGTCTCGATGCGCTCGGCCCAGCGAATAATATCCACCTTGTCCATGCCGATAAGGGGGCGGAAGACGATGCGCTCGGCCACATCGTTCATAACCGTGAGGCCGTCGATGGTTTGGCTCGCCACCTGTCCCAGGTTTTCCCCGGTGATCACGCTTTTGTAGCCGTGCTGATCCGCCAGGCGATTGGCGATGCGCATCATAAAGCGGCGGGAGAGGACGGTCATCTCTTCCGGCGGGCAGTGCTTGTTCAGCTCCTTTTGAATGGGCAAAAGATTCACGCTGTACACATTCATCTTGACCACGTAGCGGGCGAGAATTCTCGCCAGATTCATGACCTTTTCCTCGGCCTGAGGCGAGGTGAAGGGATAGGAGTGGAAGTGCAGGGCGTCCACCTGCACGCCCCGCTTCGCCATTAAAAAACCCGCCACAGGCGAATCGATGCCGCCGCTTAAAAGGAGCAGGCCCTTGCCGTTGGTGCCTAAAGGCAGGCCGCCGTAGGTGGGAATTTTTTTGTGGTACAGGTACATCTCGTTTTTAATGTCCACGTAGAGATAGAAGTCCGGATCGTGGACATCCACTTTTAGGCGATCTGAGAAGTGATCCAGAATCACTCCCCCGAGATCCATATTGACCTCTTGGGAGTCCTTGAAAAAAGCTTTGTCGCTCCGCTTCGTCACGACCTTAAAGGTCTTGTATTCCGGCTCTTCTTTCAAAAGGCCGTCGATGTAGTTTACCGTCTCTTCTTTCAGCCGGTCCCAGTCTTTTTCAAAGCACCAACTCGGGGAAATGTACACGATCCCGAAGACGAAGCGCAGGCGGTTGATGGCCTTCTCTTCCACCGCCGGGTCGATTTCCACTTGGATTTTCCCCATTTCCGGCTTAATGTCTATATACCCGACATCGGAGAGGCTACTCTCGATGTTTTGAATGATCCTGCGGATAAAATAGCGGCGATTGGCGCCTTTTAATACCACCTCGCCTAAACTTAAACTGAGTATACGCTTCATATTACCTCCTCATAATGGAGCGAATGGTCTCCACCGCTTCCTTCAAAGCCACGACAAATTCGTCGCATTCCTCCAGGGTCGTTTCCCGGCTCAGGCACAGGCGAATGGTCCCTTCGGCGAAATTGTCCGAAAGGCCCAGGGCCGTTAACACGGGATTTTTTCCGGTGCGATGGCTGGAACAGGCGCTGGAGGTGGAAATATAAATTTCCTTTTCTTCCAGCATATGGAGAAGCACCTCGCCTCTGGTGTCGGCCAAGCTGACATTTAAAATATAGGGGCTTGCCGGCGCCGTGGTGTTGACGGAGATGCCGTCGATGGTTTCGATGGCGGCTCTTAAATGGGCCATGCGCGCCTCGGCTGCATCCAGGGCGATGCCTTCTTCTTTCAGTGCGTCGAAGGCGGCACCCAGGCCGTAGATGCCCGGAATGTTTTCCGTGCCGCTGCGCATGCCCATTTCCTGTCCGCCCCCGTAAATGAAGGGCTTCACGGATTTTTTCACGAGGAGCCCGCCGATACCCTTGGGGCCGTGAAATTTGTGGCCGCTAAAGGAATAGGTGTCGCAGCCGATAGCGTCGAAGTCGACGACCAGTTTTCCCACGGCCTGAACCCCGTCCACGTGGACCTTTACCGTCGGGTAGGCCGCCTTGATCTTCGGCACCCATTCTTCCACCGGGTTGATGCTCCCCAGCTCGTTGTTCACGTGAAAAAGGCTCACAAGCAACGTGTCTTCGTCGATAGCATCCATGAGTTTCTCGAAAGCGATATGCCCCGTTTCGTCGATGGCCACTTGGCGCAGCTCCATCTCCGATGCCTTGATGACATTTAAAATTGACGGATGCTCGATATTCGTCGTCACCACATTTTTTCCCGCGCCCTTGTTTTCGATGGCGGAGCGAATGGCCGTGTTGTTGGACTCCGTGCCGCCGGAAGTGAAGTAGAGCTCGCCGCTGCGGCAATTGAAATAGTCCTTGATGCTTTCGCGAATGGCTTCCTTCTTCTTGCTCACGGCATAGCCGAATTGGTGCAAGCTGGAGGGATTGGAGAAATCCTCCTGCAATGCCGTGGTCATGGCATCGATTACCGATTTCAGCGGCCGCGTCGTGGCGCAGTTGTCTAAGTAAATCATTGTTGCCTCCTTTTCCTGTGGTATACTTGCCCCAGGAGGAAATTATGGTTTATTTCTTACAAATTTATTGTTCTCATTACGGTCCCAAGGCACGTCCTGTGGCCTACGGCCTTCTCGGAGAGGATTTCTTAATCGAGAGGGAGGCGGAAGATCCGGCAGAAGATTGGATCGCGCCCTTAAACCGCGCCTTGGAGTCTTTACCTATACAGAATACCCTATATCTCTTTCATGGGCAATTTGAAACCCGCATTCTTTGGCCTTATTTAACAAAAAAAGCCCGCCAGCTCCTGGAAAGGGCGGCGGATCTATACGATGAAATTAAAAAGCGCACGGCTATCGCGCCCCTCGCTTCCTATCGCCTGGCCAATCTGGCCCTTCAAGGCGGCTATAAAGGATCCGTGTGCGTCGGCGAGGATTTCCTTCCCTTCTTTAAAGAAGCGACGCCTGAGGCCCTCGTGGAGCAAATCAAAGGCAATCTGAATGCCATGGCGGCGACAGAAAAATATTTATCGCATCTAAAAAACCGCCTGCGCCGAGGCGATTTGGAAATCGACGGATTCAGTCTGCATCCTTTTCAAATCACGGGAAAGACCGAGGCATCCATGGACCGTTATGTGCAATACGACGATCTGCTCTATGTAGAAAAGGCGGGCCGCTTTACCCTGGATGCCCCGGCGAAAATCCTTCCCTACGACGCCGATCGCCGCGCCCTCGTCCTTGAAAGCGACATGCCCATCAAACAAAGCGTGCCGGCGCCGGAAGGCTATTTGATTTTTTCTTTGGAGAATATCGTCTATTACGACACCCTACTTTCGTTCATTCATGAACTCCGCAACAAAAGTCGATAATTCACCACCTAAAAGGCTCTATAAAATCCATTGGGGAGTAAGCTCCTCAATGGATATTTTTCTGCAAAAAGATAGCACTTGTTTTCCCTATCGCCTAAAATTAAATCATCACAAATTAATGAAGAAGGGCAAAAAAGTAAAAACAATATTACCACATTGCTTTTAGAAATCCAAGATGTGAAGGTAACGAAAGCGGAAGCGGATCACGGGGACGGAAAGAGGCTGATCGCCACCATACTCGAGAAAAGCGATGGCATTCAAGTCGCGTATTTTTACCCATATCCTTTCACAAAGATAGCCGCTTCAAACGTTCATCATCAGCGTAAAACAGTGATCCTTAAAATAAGTGTCAAAAATAAGTTTTAATCATTGCATTTAAAGTCCATCATAAAATAACATGAATCACTTGCCAAATCAGTAAAAATAATATCTGCATAAACTTCATGGTCGATCGTTTTATATATGCAGTACACTTCATCTACTTCATTTCTAATGCTCTTTTTCCGCTTCAATTCCATTAATAGGTTATTAATGTTCTGATTTTTTTCAATTGCAGTCGAATCATACTTGAGCGTATTTTCTGTCTTATTTACACTTTCAATAAATTTCTTATAGTCTATTTTAGACTTAAAGACTATTTCATAAATTTCAAAATTTGAATCGTTTAGTCTTCTCGCTTCTGTCTCATTTGAGTTTATATTGAACATTCCAAATTTACTTATATATTTCTGGTGACTTATTCTATAATCAATGGATGGGATAATTATGATAAATAAAAATAACCCACTCAAAAACAACAAATACATTTTTTTCATTTAACACCACCAATACTAAACAGGCTCAATACTATCCATTGAGGAGTAACCTCCTCAATGGATATTTTTGTGCAAAAAGATAGCACTTGTTTTCCCTATCGCCTAAAATTAAATCACCACAAAATAATAAAGGGGGTCAAACAAGTGCA
>QWCQ01000535.1_pt1 | contig 25016 bp, 41 predicted proteins | sample 1972701 | NCBI WGS metagenome assembly QWCQ01 (sample SAMN09866704, study PRJNA288562) | Human gut metagenome isolate pre4_stool, whole genome shotgun sequencing... | reverse complement strand
TGACGTAACAACAAGAACGATAAGAACAGATATTGTAAAAAATGGAAAATTTGAAATAGAAAATGGATATATCAGACAAAAACAACAATAAAACACAAAACAAACATGTGTTCTAAATCGTGAAAAAATCGTGAAATTCCAGTATATATATATATAGGAATTTCCTTATAGTTAGATAGGGGTAAAAGTGTGGCTAGACTTCGCCACACACTTTATCCCCTACTATCTAACTTGGAAGTGGTTTTTCTTAAAACAAATAGTATATAGAGAAATTTAGATATACAAATTAAGGTAACAATAAGGAGATATGAAATATGTATGTTATCAGTTCTGACGGAATGCGAATATATAACATCACTAATTTTCATCGGATTATTATCAGTAACAAAAATGATGCTTCATTGGTATCCGTCATCATGGAAAGATGAAAACCCGTTTGATATTGGCAAATATTTAGGGATAATCGACTGGGAGAATGTTCCTGTTGATACTAAAGTGTTGGTGAGTGATGATGGTAAAAATTGGGGGAGGAGATATTTTAAGTGTTATAACAAATTGATTCGGAAAAACAATGAGGAATATCCGTACGTTTGTTTCCTATCAGGATGTACATCTTGGAGTATTGGCGAAGAATGTAATGAAACCAGTTGGAAATATTGCAAATTAGCAGAGGATGAATAAATGAATAAAAGTAATAAAGATACGTTTTTAAAGAAATATCAACATGATATTAACTCTATTGGAAATATGGTAAAAAAAGAACTTGAAAAAATGGGATATAAAGTAAGGTTAGAACATAATGAACTGTTTGATTTAAATGATTTGTGGATTGAAATAAGTTGGTAGGAGAGCGTCTATGACAAATGGAAAGCGTAAAGGCAAGGTGGGCGAATTAGAATGGGCAAGGTTCTGTAAGAATCAAGGATATGATGTAAGAAGAACTGCACAGTACTGCGGTAATACCGGGGATGCTTCTGATTGTGTAGGACTTCCGCATATTCACCAGGAAGTAAAAAGAGTAGAGAAACTTAATATTCAGGATGCTATAGACCAAGCAGTGAGAGATAGCGGACAAGCAGGACGAGGAGCTATTCCGGTTGTCGCTCACCGTAAAAATCATTGTGGTTGGCTTGTAACCATGAGAGCAGATGATTGGTTTAGGTTATATCGGGAATGGGAAGCAGGACTAGCATTAAAGGAGTGTAAATAGAATGGTAGTAATAAAAGTAGTAAAAAATGGTAAACTAGCTTATTTACTTGATAATACAAATAGACCTAAGAAATTTCACAACAAATATGCTGCGGTAAGTTTTTTACTAAAAATTGGTTATACATGGGATGACATCAAACATATTAAATTTATTAAAGAGGATAGCTAAGATGACGGTAAAAGACTTATTAGAAAGTGTACGAGAGCAACGTTATTTATATGCTGCTTTTCTGAAAGATTTAGAGCAAACTAAGCGAGACATAGAAAGTATTAAGGCAATGTGCTTTAACGAAAAAGTACAAACGTCATATAAAAAAGACTTATCGGATGCTTTGATAAAACTTGAAGAATATGTTAAAAAAGTAGCTCGTGCTAGAGATGACTTGACGGAATTACAGCATAAAGCCCATAACACCCTTTATTTAACAAATAAATGTAAAATGAGGGCTGTAATTGAACTTTGGTATATTGTGGGCGATGAATGGAAGGAAATCGCTCATCAATTAGATCTATCGGAAGCAGGAGCAAGAAAACTTAGAGATGAATTTATGTATAAATATGGTGAAATTAAGGTGTTTTAATAAAAAGTAGCGGAAAGTAGCGAAAAGTAGCACTCAATCTGTGATATAATGTATATGTGAAGATATACTCATTGAGGTGAACAAGTTTGAGGGTGATGTAATTTACTTATAAAACCTCGTGTTTGAGAGTGTTGTAATTCATTTTTAAATACCTCTTGTAAAAAGCCGTCCAATAAAAGGGCGGCTTTTGTAATTATAGATTGTTAAACTGGTTGAATTCGACCAATTTAAAGTAAAAAAAGAAAGGAGCGTGCTGTAATGGCAAAAGGGAAATATGAAAAATGGTTAGAGCCTGATAACCTATTGTTATTACAAGCATGGGCAAGAGATGGATTAACTGATGAACAGATAGCACATAACATGGGTATTAGAAGAGCAACTTTATATGTTTGGAAGAAAAAGTATCCTTACATTTCTGACGCCCTAAAAAGGGGAAAAGAAGTAGTAGACGTAGAAGTTGAAAATGCTTTACTTAAACGTGCCTTGGGATATGATTATAACGAAATAACAGAAATTAGGGAAAATGGAGTAGTAACTCAACGTAAGATAGTTAAAAAACATATGGCGCCTGATGTTACAGCTCAAATCTTTTGGGTTAAGAATAGAAAGCCAGATATATGGCGAGATCTCAAGAAAATTGAATCAGACATTAAAGTAACTAATCCATTTGAAGGAGTATCTACTGAAGATATAAGGAAGTTGATTAATAGTGAATAAAGTTATTGTTAGGCAAGCAAAATTAGAACTCGCACGACGTGAGTTCTTTTATTTTTGCCATTTAAAAGCTCCTGACTTCTATAAGCCTAGTCGTAAGTATTTAGTGACGCTTTGTAACGAGCTACAGGCGTTTTATGAATCGGATAGAAAGGTTTTAATTCTTAATCTTCCTCCTAGACACGGGAAGAGTCGTACTGGTGGCTACTTTGTTGAATGGATTCTAGGAAATAATCCCAAAGAACACATTATGACGGGATCATATAACGAGACGCTTTCAACTACTTTTTCAAAAAATGTCAGAAATGACATTCAAGAACAAAAAGCATCCAAAGACCGACTAGTGTACAACGATATATTTCCGAATAATCACATAAAAAAAGGTGACGGATCTATGAACTTGTGGAGTCTTGACGGATCATATAGTTCTTATCTAGCAACTTCACCCACTGGTACGGCTACAGGCTTTGGTGCAAGCTTAATGATTATTGATGACGTCATTAAGAATGCAGAAGAAGCCAACAATGAATTAGTGAAAGAGAAGCATTGGAGTTGGTACACAAACACCATGTTATCTCGTTTGGAAGAGAATGCCAAAATAATCATTATTATGACTAGATGGGCAAGTGACGACCTTGCAGGAAGAGCGATAGACCACTATGGAGATAGAGCAAAAGTTATTACCATGAAGGCACTTCAAGATGACGGATCTATGTTATGTGATGAAATCCTATCTTATGAATCGTATCAAGAAAAAATAAGAGGTATGGGACGTGACATAGCAAGTGCTAACTATCAACAGATTCCTATTGACCTTGAAGGACGCTTGTATAACAAATTCAAAGAATATGACGATATCCCTCGTGATGGCAACGGAAATTCTTTGTTTAGTTCTATCAAAAACTATACGGATACTGCTGATACAGGTAGCGACTATTTAGCAAGCATTTGCTATGGAGTATATAAAAATGAAGCTTATATTTTAGATGTGCTTTACACACAAGAGCCTATGGAAGTTACAGAACCTGCAACAGCTAATATGCTAGAGGTTAATAACGTTAATATAGCCGACATAGAAAGCAATAATGGCGGTAGAGGATTCGCTCGCTCAGTTCAGAAGAAGCTTAAAACAAATCGATGTAAAGTCAAAACTTTTCATCAATCAAAGAATAAGGAAGCTCGTATCCTATCTAATGCTACATGGGTTATGGATCATATTTATTTCCCTAAGAATTGGAAGGAACGTTTTCCTGAATTTTATGATGCGTTATACAAGTATCAACGAGCAGGGAAGAATAAACATGATGACGCTCCGGATGCATTAACTGGAGTGGCTGAACATGCAATAAAGAGGAATTTAGTAGGATGGTGATAATGTGAGATTAAATAGTGTTTGGAACTGGATTATTAATAGCAATGCTGGGATTGATGAAAGGACATTTCTTTCTTATGAATTTGGTAGTTTTTTAACGTCAAAAAAGAGAATGTTGATGATTACTTCGAAAGAATATTATAGAGGTAATCAAGATATTGCCCATAAACAACGTACAATGGTAGACCAAAACAACATTGAGCATCTATTGCATAACGTTGCTAATAACATCATTTGCGATAATAAGGTTGATGATTTGGTCGATCAAAAAACTAACTACTTGCTAGGAAAGCCGTTAGATGTACAGTGTGATGATGACGAATTAAAAGAATTGCTAGATATGTCCTTCATGAATCAATTAAAAAGTGTTGCTCGTGAGGCGATTAAGTGTGGGATAGCCTATCTTGTTCCTTATTTTGACGAACAGGGACAACTTAAATTCAAGAAGCTTAAGTCAGAAAATGTATTACCTTTTTGGCGTGATGAAGAGCATAAAGAGTTAGATGGATTCCTTTATTGTTATGACATTCAAAAATACAAGCAAGATGGCAGCACCGAGACTATTCATAAAGTCGAGTACTACAGTTTAAGTGGGATTAAATACTTCATTTGGAAAAACGGAAAACTCCTTGTTGATACGGACAGGGATAATCCGGAAGTTAGTCATTACTACGACGGAACTAGTCCGATGAACTGGTCAAAAGTGCCTTTGATAACCTTTAAAGCTAACGAAGAAGAACTTCCTATACTTAGTAAGGTAAAGTGTTTACAAGATGCTTTGAACACACTAGAAAGTAACTGGTTGGATAATATGTGCGAGGACGTCCGAAGTACTATTTTAGTCATTAAGAATTATGACGGAGAAGATTTATCTAAATTTAGACACAACCTTGCTGCGTATGGCGCTATTAAAGTAAATACAGTCGATGGAGTTCAAGGTGGTGTTGAAACTCTGACCATTAAAGTAGACTCTTCTAATTACCAAGTGTTAGTTAACTGCTTAAAACGTGCAATCATAGAAAATGGACGAGGATTTGACGCTAAAGACGATAGGATGAGCAACAATCCTAATCAAATGAATATACAGTCTATGTATAGTGATATTGATTTAGATGCTCATGATATGGAAAGCGAGTTTCAGTCCGCTTTATTATTGCTTCTTGAGTTTGTAGAGGAAGCTTTAAATAAAAAACTGGAAGCAACATTCATTTTTAATAGAGATTTACCAGTTAACCAATCTGAAGTAATTAATAACTGCAAAAACTCTACCGGTTTAATCAGCAAACGAACCATAGTGGCTAATCACCCTTGGGTGAGAGATACGGACGAAGAGCTAGATCAACTACAGAAAGAAGAAAAAGAATCACTACCGATTGACTATGTAGATCCATTACATGGTGATGAAGAATGAATTACTGGGAAAAACGAGCGGAACGGTTAAAGCTTGAACAAATGAGCAAGGCAGAAAAGGTTAATGTTGAACTTAAGGATGTTTATAGTTATACACTAAAAAGGCTTAAACAAGATGTTAACGGGTGGTATGAGCGTTTTGCGAAAGAGAATGACATATCACTTGCCAAAGCTCGTACAATCCTTGATAAGGGTGAATTGAAAGAATTTAAGATGACCCTTAAGGAGTATACGGATCAGGCTAAGCGGTTAGATTTATCTAAAGAACATATTCAAATGTTAAGTAATGCGTCTATCAGGCAGCGTTTGACTAGAGCGCAAGAACTCTATGTTTATACTGCACATCACGTAGAAAAGCTGGCTAAAGAGCAAGAACTACAGCTAACTAATCTATTAAAAAATGTGTATGAGGATAGCACTTATAAAACTGCTTACCAAGTACAACAAATGCAGGAAAGATATAGTCATTTTGATAAGGTTTCTAAGGAAGAAATAGCGCAAGCAATTAGTAAGCCTTGGGCAAGAGATGGGAAAGATTTCTCTAGTCGTATTTGGGACAACAAGAACTTATTACTACATAGTTTACAGACAGAAATTACACAATCACTTATCCTGAAAGAAGGGACAGATTCATTATCTAATAGGATAGTTAAGAGGTTGAATGTTTCTTATAACAATGCTAGGAGATTGGTTGAAACCGAAACAGCTTATATTCAAGAGCGTGCTAGTTTCGACGTGTATGACGAATTAGAGGTAGAAAAATATCAAATTCTAGCAACGTTAGATAATAGAACTACAGATATATGTAGACATTTAGATGGTGAAATTTTTGACAAGAAAGATGCTAAGATTGGAGTTACTGCTCCGCCCTTCCATTGCTACTGCAGAACAACAACCATTCCTTATATTGGAGGAGTAACAGATGCAGAAGGAACTACACGAACAGCAAGAGATTCTAAGACAGGTAAGGGTGTAGCTGTAAAAGGTGATTTAACTTATGAACAATGGGAAGATACATATGTCGCTAATCCTAAATTTGCCAAGATGTGCATGAACTTAGTTGCACCAACAGATGAGTTTATTTATCAGCTTGCAATAGAACAAGGTAAACCTTATACTAAAGGTAAAGTAGGAGAAGAGCGCTTTTATGCTGATAACGGTAGACCAATATATCCTCCTAATAATGGCGGAATTGGTACTCCAGAAAAGATTACGTTAAAATCAGGAGAAATAATATATAGTCGTTACGGAAAACCAACAGGATCCTATGTTAGTCCTAAAGACACTTCATTTGAAGAAAGAGCTATGCCTAGAACGGCAAATACTAATGATTTGCATTATTATAGAGTTGTTAAAGATATTAAAGATGTAGAAAGAAGTGTTATTGCTGCTTGGTTTGGACAAAAAGGGTTAGGTATACAACTCAAGCTACCTTCTTCTGTAGAATCTTTAGAGGAAAATCTAAAAGAGGTGTTTATTAATGAACCTAATTGATCTAGAAAAAATTCTTACAAAAGAAAATATATGGAAGTATGATTATGCTATCGGTACTTTAAATAAACCGCTTTCAGAAACTCCTATTTGTTTGATAAAAGATAAAGGTGGATTTGTTTACTTAGAGTTAGAACGAGATAAAGTTGTTTATAAAGAAGTATTTGACAGCGAAGACAAAGCATGTAAATTTTATTTAACTAAGTATTCAAGATTTGAACCTAGATTAAAAAAATATGTAAATTAACCGCTTACTAAGGTAGGTGGTTTTTTATTTATAGAAAAGAGGTGAATGGGATGTTTCGTACGTATAAAGAAATTTTAGTAAAAAACGGTAAATTATTTGTCACTGTAAGCGGGAATCGATATGTGTTAGCAGAGTGTGAAGCAAAAGTAGAGCTTAAGGAAGAATTACAGGAATTACCTTGTCTTGGTAATAAGAAAGCGGTTGTAAGACGATTTGCAACTCTATTAATTACATCTAAACACAAAATGAAGACAGTAGATATTAGTAATATAGAACTCATTTCTTTTAATGGTGAGTTCCTAAAGAACAATAAAGATTCTGTGATTTTAACGTTCACTCAGTGTTTACCTATAGATGAACTGGATTTAACAGAACAAGGAGAAAATAGTTTTGAGGTTATTTGTTCTAATGAAATTATAACTAAATTGATGGCACTATAATTATTTAGTTGTTAAGCGCTCAACAAGAGTGCTTTTTTATTGCCTTTTTTAGGTTTGGGCGATAACTACAACCGTATCAATGTGTGAGGTGTAGCTCACGAAAATCAAGCGTATTTGAGAGGAGAATGTATATGACAAGAGAAGAATTAAAGGCTTTAGGTTTATCTGATGAACAGATCGAAAAGATAGTTGATGATTACGGTAAAAATTACGTATCCAAGGGGCAGTTTAATCAGAAAAACGAAGAAAGTAAGACGCTAAAGGGGGAACTCGATAATTACAAGAATGAAATCGACAAATTAAAGAAAGACAACAAGGATAATCAATCCCTTGTTGAACAGATTGATGCATTGAAGAATCAGGCAACTGAACGAGAAAAGACTTACAAAGCGCAGGCTAAGCAGATGCAGGTTAATAACCTTGTAGAACTCTCTCTTATCAAGAATAAGGCGAAAAACACAACCGCTGCCAAGGCTCTTTTAAAAGATTTAGATAAGGCTGAAATCGTAGATGGAGATATCAAAGGACTATCCGAACAGATTGAAGCTTTAAAGAAATCGGATGCTTATTTATTTGATGCAGTTAAGATCGGACACGCACCGGGTGAAGGAGGAACTACTCCACCAAATCAATCGGTACAAGAACAGCTTGAAAAAGCTATGGGAATTTAATTAAAAGGAGATTATAAATTATGGCAATTAATACTATCGAAATGGCAAAGATTTTTCAGCAGGCACTGGATAAGCAGATGCTTGTTGGGGCAACATCAAGTTGGATGGAAACTAATGCAGCAAATGTTAAGTATAATGGCGGCGACACAGTACGTATGCCCAAGATTAGCACTACTGGATTGGCTAAATATGATCGTGATAAAGGATTTAATCAAGGCGCTGTTACTTTATCCTATGATAACTATAAACTCACACAGGATAGAGGACGTACTTTCCATTTAGACGCAATGGATGTTGACGAATCTAATTTTGTGGCATCTGCAGGTAATGTAATGGGCGAGTTTCAGCGCTTACAGGTTATCCCTGAAGTGGATGCGTATCGATACTCTAAAATTGCAGCCCTCGCTAAAGGTGCTACTCATGAAACAGCCGCATTTACTCCGGATAAAACCAATATTCTTGAAGCGTTAGATGCTGAAGTTACTAAGATTCAAGATATTGTAGGGGAAGATGAATCGTTAGTTATTGTGATGGCTACACCAATTCGTACTATTTTAAATAGCGCTAAGGACGTTTCTAAATATTTGGATGTGGCACAGTTTAAGGTTGGTGCTGTAGATACAAAGGTTAAAACTTATAATGAAATTCCAATTCTTGGGGTTCCATCTGTCCGCATGAAGACGTTGTATACATTTAACGATGGTACTACGGGTGGACAGGAAGCAGGTGGGTTTAAACCAGACAGCGGAGCTAAGCAGATTAACTGGATTGTTATGGCAAGACGTGCTCCAATCGCCATTTCTAAGACAGATAATATGCGTATTTTTAGCCCTGATACAAATCAGACGGCTAACGCATGGAAGATTGATTATCGTAAATTCCATGATTTGTGGATTCCGACTAATAGATTAGCTGGTGTTTGGGTTAATACAGGAGCATAAACAATGATTAGACTAATTAGATTGAATGAAATACAGTACACAGAATCTGAATATCAAGCAGAGAAATTAGTAAAAGAGGGATTTTCTATTATTCAAGAAAAGCCAGTTGAAGAAGTACCTCCTGTAAAAGCACAAGCCGAAACTTCTACAGGAGGTACTGATAGGTTAGGCAAATTAAATGTAAATCAGCTTAAGGAATTAGCCACTCAAAATGGGATTGATATTCCGACTAATGCTAAAAAGGCTGATATTATCGCCATGTTAGGTGGAGAAGGAAATGGAGATTAGTAAAAGCTTAATTAAGAGCTTAACAGGTTACAGTGTAAAAGATGAGGACAAGAAACTCTTAGAGTTTATTTATAATTCTGAAAAACAACATATTCTAAATGACTGTAACTTAGCCACTCTTCCTGATGAACTTCTGTACATCGTTGAAGAACGAAGCGCAGGGCTTTTTATGTCCATTAAAACTAGCGACATCCTAGGGGCGGATAGTCTTGATGTAGTTACTTCTATAAAAGAAGGGGACACCACCGTTGAGATTGGCGGAGTTTCTGCAGAAGAAAGGCTTAGTAACTTAGCTAACAAACTTATGGCAAGTAGGGAGCGTGATATAGCATGCTATCGAAAGCTAAAATGGTGAGCATTAAAAGAAAAGCGATAGAAAGTTTATACCAAGATACAGCAACTATTACTACTTCTGTTAAAGGACAAGTAGACCCTAAAACAGGAAGAGTAATTAATGGAGAAAAGACATCTCCTGAATATCCTTGCCGTATCTCGTATAAAACTTTTCCGATTACCAATAATCCTAATGGGATTGCGGAATTTAGTCAGTTAATTACACTCTTTATAGCTCCGGAGGTTGATATACCGGCAGGATCCAAAGTAACAGTAAATCATTTAGGTAAAACGCTTGAATTTACTGCATCAGGAGTTCCGGCTAGGTATTCTGACCACCAAGAAGTGGAACTAAAGAATAGGATGAAGCATAATGGCTGATGTTGATTTTTCTGAGATTAAAGGCTTTTTGAATAACCTAGTAGATAGTGCTACACCGACTTATATTGATGAGATACACCGAAAAGCGGTAAACAAAATAGCTGCGGTTTATATCGGAGAAGCAAAAAGGAACACACCTACTAAAGGAGTGCAGCGAAGAGAGGTTGTAGTTAACGGCGGAATCAAAGTAATAACCAGTGATTCTGAACACATGAAACGGTCTTGGAAAGCTGATCCGGCAAAAAAGAAAGGACATGACTATATAGCAAAAGTCATGAATACTGCTTCTTATGCTAGCTTTGTTAATGATGGACATAGACAACATCCAGGACAGTTTGTCCCCATTCTTGGCAAACGACTTGTAAATGGTTGGGTAAACGGTTTACATATGGCAGAAAAAGCAGAATCACACACTAAAAACGCTTCTAAGCTTATCCTTGGAAACACAATAAAAGAGTATAACCGAAAGGCTTTTAAATGATTTTAAAGATATATGAAGGGATATCCAGTAAGCTTTATCAGCTTACCGGGTATCCTATTTATTTTGACGAAATAGAGCAAAATGCACAATATCCATGTTTCTTGATTCGACTGATGGACAGCGAACAAGAACATGTATTAGATAGGCGATATGAGCGCAGACACTCGTTTGAAATTCGATTATTTTCTAACGAAAAAGGGGAAATCACAGATATTAATACGGAGCTGTATAAGGTCGCTCCTGCTTTGTATATGGCATTGGAGTATATCCAAGTGGTAGATGAAAGTAAAGAATATCTACTAAGAGGAGATGCCATGAGTTATAAAGCGGTGGACGATACATTGCAGTTTTTAGTATCTTACGATTTCTTTATCATGAAAGCACGAGAAAAGACAGAGTTTATGAACACATTGGATATTAAGGAAGGAGTAGGAGATGGCAGAAAAGAAGGTTAAAGACGTAGAAACAGAACGTTTTGATGGTCATTCCATCATTAAATCAAAAAAATATAAACGTTATGCGGACTTACTTTGTGTAGAGCTTGAAGATGGGGTAATGTATTCTCATGAAGAAGTGGAAGCTATTATCCAAAAGGCTCTCGCTCGTCCGGTTGTAAAAGTAATTAATGAATAAGGAGGATAATATATGGCGTTAGGCGGAGGTACTTGGCTTTTCCAAAATAAGAAATTACCGGGTACATATATTAATTTTGTAAGTAAAGAACGAGCAGGCACGGATATTGCAGACCGTGGATATGTAGCACTTCCCATTACACTTGATTGGGGTGCAGAAGGAGTATTTCGTGTGGATGTAGCGGATTTCCAAAAGAACAGTCAAAAGGTGTTTGGCTACGACTATGCACACGAGAAGATGAAGCCACTTAGAGAAGTCTTTTTACATGCTAAGACTGTATATGTATATAAACTTAACTCTAAAGGGGTTAAGGCTAAAAACACATTAGCTACTGCTAAATATGCAGGGGTACGTGGCAATGATTTATCTATTGCCGTACAATCAGACCCTGACAACAACGGAAAGTTTATCGTATATACCTATTTAACTACTGACGGTGTAGTAACTATGGTGGATAAACAGACAGGCATTAGCAAGTCTTCGGATTTAGTAGATAACGATTATGTGACTTTTGCAAAAGCAGAAAGCTATCAAGCGACATCTGCTACACCACTAACAAGTGGTACTAACGGCGGAGCAGTTAACGCAGAAAGTTATCAAGGATTTATTGAATCCATTGAGCCGTATTACTTTAATATCCTTGCTTATGCAGGGGCGGATACATCTATTCAAAATCTTTTGATTAGCTTTGTTAAACGCTGTAGAGAGGATAGCGGAGCTAAGTTCCAATTAGTAATTCATGGCAAAGAAAAGGTTAACTATGAAGGTGTTATCTCTATCAAAAACAATGTTATTGATAAAGGTGTAGAAGTAGGTAGCTTAGTTTATTGGGTCGCAGGAGCGGAAGCTAACTGTGCTATTAACGTAAGCTGTACCAATATGATTTATGATGGCGAATATACAGTAAATACTAAGTATAAACAATATGAATTAGAACAAGCGGTATCTTCGGGAATGATGATGTTCCACAATGTAACAGATGCGGTATCCGGTAATGTAGTAGGCGATACTAGACTGCTGACCGATATTAACACCTTTACTGAATTTACTAAGGCTAAGAATAGTGATTTTAGTTTAAATCAAGTCATTAGAGTGTTGGACAACATGGCTATTGATATTGCTAGGTTGTTCAATAAGCAATACTTAGGTAAAGTTCAGAATGATTCTGCCGGAAGACTTGCTTTATGGAGTGACGGAGTAGCTTTGTTTGAAGAATACGAACGTGTAAGAGCAATTCAAAACTTTGACGAAGAATTGCTGCCTATTCCAAAACAAGGAGAAGCAAAAACTTCTGTCCTTTGGGATTTTGAAATTCAACCGACTTGCTGTATGGAAAAACTCTATGCACAGGTTATTGTGGCTTAATAAGAAGGAGTAAACATGTCTGAAGAATTAAATGCTATTCGCACGATGATTGCAGGTGATGTGATAAGTGCAAAACTGGCAACAGCTTATGTAACGATTGATAGCAATAGATATTTACTTTTCCAAGCAAAAAGCTTGAAAGCAACCATTGAAAAAACAAAAGAAGAAGTAGCTATTTTAGGGCGAATGATGAAAGGTAATAAGGCTGTTGGTGCTAAAGGTAGTGGTAGTCTTGTTATTTATAAAAATACATCTCTTTTTGATGATATGATTTTAAAACTTGTCAATAAGGGTATTGATACTTATTTTGATATGCAGATTACCAATGAAGACCCTACATCACAGGCAGGTAAGCGTACAGTTATTTTGACCGGTTGTAATCTTAACAAAGCCGATGTAGCTGCTTTTGATGCAGATGGTAAATGGCTTGAAGATGACATTGATTTTACTTTTGAAGGAATTAGAGTTCCACAGAAGTTTAAATTACTTGATGGCATGAAGGCATAGTATATGGGCAGAATATATTCTGCCCATTTTTATATAAATAAAGGAGAAAATATATGACTGAAATTACATCTATGAGTGCTTTTTTAAAGGAAAACGCATTACAAAAGAAAGAAGTGGAATATATTGCTTCTAAGCGTTTTGTTGGAGCGGATAAAAAGCCTATTCCCTGGATTCTTCGTCCTTTATCTAATCAGGAATTGGAAAAGATTACAGATAAACATACAAAGAATGTACAGGTTAAAGGAACTCGTGAGTATCAGAAGGAAACAAATGAAAAAGCCATCAATATGGAAGTTACTTTAACCAGTGTAGTTGCACCTAACTTAAACGATGAACAATTACAAGCTAGTTATGGTGTAATCGGTGCAGAAGCACTGCTTAAAGAAATGCTGACACCTGGTGAACTTGCTGATCTAATGATGGCAACTTTAGAAGCTTCAGATTTTAAGGTGGGGATGGCAAATCAAATTAAATCGGTAAAAAACTCTTAAGGGCAAATGAAATAGACACAGTGGTAATGTATTATGCATTTCATGAGTTGCATTTATTACCACATGTGTTTATCGATTTGCCCGATTGGGAAAAGGCGATTATCTATGCTTTTGTCGAAGAAAAAGCAAAAGCACTTAAAAAGATTCAAAACAAATAAGGAAAGGAGGACTAATGGCAACGATAACCAACTATATTAACCTACGAGGGAATATGGTTAAAGGAATGAAGGATATAACCGCTGCCACGGAAGAATCAACCATTAAACTTGGCGTTTTATCAGGTCGAGTAAGTCACTTGAGTAACAAGTTTAAAATTCTTCGTGGCTCTTTTTCCACTATGGCAGGAGTTATAATGGGTAATGTTTTAGTTTCCGGAGCTACAGCAGCTCTAGGAGCTATCACTTCTTTTGGTAATAAAGTTTTTGAAACATCAGAAGAATTTGCAGCCATACAAGCTCGTATTGGGTTGATAGTAGATACAGAAAAAGATGTAGTGATGATGAATGATATGATTTATCAATCAGCACAACGTGCAAGGGGTGGTTATCTTGATATGGCTCATTCCGTTTCACAATTAGCTTTATCTGCTAAGGATGCATTTCCTGACCCTAGACAGGCAGTAAATTTTATGGAAGGAGTGCAAAAACTCTTTGTAGTTGGCGGTGCTAATAAAGAAGCACAAAGAAATGCGATGCTACAACTGACACAAGCTATGGCAAGTGGACGACTACAGGGTGATGAATTTAGAAGTATTGCGGAAAACGCTCCGCTTATTGAAAATATTATTGCTGAATACATGGGAGTATCTAGAGGTCAGCTGAAAGAATTAGCTGCAGAAGGGCAAATTACATCAGATGTTATCAAAAATGCAATTCTTGGTAGTATGAATAAAATTGATGCACAGTTTGACAAAATGCCTAAAAAATGGGGTGACCATTTTACAAACCTTTCCAACGTTGCTATTCGTGCTTTTACTGATATTTATAAAGGGATATCCCATCTTGCTAATAGTGATTTTGTAAAACAAATCATATCCAATATTACTAACGGTATAGTTATTGCAGCTTTTGTTATTACAAATGCAGCTAATCTTATTGTTGGTATGGGAGATGCTTGTTTATATATGTTTGGTATTTTGATTAATTGGATGCCTGTTATTACGGCAGCAGTATTTGGACTTGCAGCTGCATGGGCGATATATAACGCTGAATTGCTCATTACAGAAGCAAGAGAAGTAGCTCTAGCTACGTGGACAGCTATTACCAATGGTTGGCTAGTAGCACGTAAAACTATAGTAGCTTTAGTTACTGCAGCGACTATTACGTGGAATTTAGTTACCGGTGGGGCTATTACCATGCAAAGTATATTAGCCGGTGTAGTAGCGTTTTTATCGGGTAATTTATTAACTATAGCTGCCATTATTGTTGGTGTGGTTGTTGCAGCATATGCTTTATGGGCAGGAGCTAGCGGTAATTTAGCAGATATGGTAGCAGATGCCATGGATTTTATCATTGATGTCACAGAAGTAGCAGCCAATGCAGGGATTAAATTCGTTAATGCATTTATTAAAGTGCTAAATACAGCAGCAGAACGTTTAAATGATATCTTTGGACTAAAGTTAAAGAAGGCAGAGTTAGTTGGCGAAGTAAGTTTTCAAGGAGCAAAAGAATGGACAAAAGCTGTTCGTGAAGGCACGTTTATGCAAAAACTTCAAGGCTCTTTTGGTCTTGATGATTTTACCAATCGAAGACATGATGCTCTTGAAGAGATTGCAGGTAATACAGGTGATACGGCAGGGCATACCAAAGGAATCAAGGATGCACTGGATCATACCGAAGAAGATTTACAATTCTTAAAAGAAGCTGCAGAACGAGAAGCGATTAACAAGTATACGACAGCTACGGTAAAGATTGATGTCGGTGGTCTTACTGTTGAAAATAACGAAAGAAGAGATTTTGACGGAATGTTAAGACAGCTTACTGAAGCAGTGGAAGAATCCGTAATTAGTGGTGCAGAGGCGGTGAAAGCATGAGTTATTACTTCTTTTTGGGGGATACCATGCTTCCTATTCCTCCGGCACGTGTAGATACTAAAATAAACGGAAAGAATAAAACAATTAACCTTATTAACGAAGGCGAAGTTAATTTATTAAAAACCACAGGTCTTACCGATATTTCTTTTACATTCTCCCTTCCTAATAGTGTTTATCCATTTGCTAATTATGACAATTCCTTGCAAAGTGGACTTATTGACTATGCATTGGGTGAGGTATCTAAACGCTTTCATGGGTTAGGAGGTAACTCTTTCTTGTATAAGCCGGCTAAACACTTTTTAGATAGCTTAAAGATTGCTAAGGAAAGTAAGAATCCTATTCGGTTGATTATAACTCGTATGGGAATGGATTATAAGCCGTTGTGGCACACTAATATGTTATGCACTATAGAAAGCTATACTATTCAAGAAAACGCTAACAATCGAACGGATTTAGAAATTCCTATTTCCTTAAAAGAGTATCGATATTTTGGAACAAAGAATGTAGAAATATCAAAGGATGAAAACGGTGTGGAACGATTAACTATTAAAGAGAATCGATATACACCTCCGAGTAATGTTCCGGCTGCTTTAAAAATCACACAAGAATTAAGTGTGTTAGAAGCGGTCAAAAATGCTACACACGGAACAGCGAATTGGAAAGATGTAGCTACAGCTAGTGGAATATCTAATCCATTAGAAAAAGATTTGAAAGGCAAGGTGCTTACCTTTGTTTAATGTGATTATCCATAACAAACAACAGAATAAGTACTTTAGTCCGGCTATTTATGATGATGCAAGGGTAAAATGGGAGATATCAGGGACTCCCGGCAAATTTACTTTTACAGTCTATAAAGATGATGCACTAGAGTTCCAAGAAGGGGATATCGTTCAATTAGAAGTGGACGGTACCCCCTTCTTTTATGGTTATATTTTTATCAAGAACCAGAACAAAAACAACGGAATCCAAGTAACCGCTTATGACCAATTACGGTATCTTAAAAATAAAGAAAGTTACCAATATAAAGCGAAAAAGGCGAGTGATATTATTACAGAACTTGCAGGATATTTCCAATTAAATGTTGGAGAAATAGCAGATACAGGTTTTGTTATTGATAAAAAGACAGAAGATAATGTTACTGTTTTTGATATCATGCAAAATGCGCTGGATACCACTTTAGTACATACAAAAAGGCTTTATGTGCTTTATGATGATTTTAACAAGCTTATGCTTAAAGAGCCTAAAGAATTGGTAGTTCCTATTCTTATTGATAACGAAACGGCACAGAATTTTAGTTATGAAAGCTCGATAGATAAAGACACTTATAATCTTGTGAAATTGGTAGTAGAAGATAAGGAAACAGGAGAGCATAAGGTTTATTTTGCTCCTATGTCCGCTTCCGACTTTGCTCAATCAGATAGCAAAAAACAGTGGGGTATCTTGCAATATTATGAAAAGCTAGACAAAAACATGCAGAATCCACAAGAAAGAGCTAATCAAATGCACAAGTTTTACAATGTGGTAAGACGTAAGCTTAGTATTAATGGAGCTTGCGGAGACACAAGAGTAAGAGCTGGCAGTATCGTTTATACCAAACTTAACCTTAATGATGTAGCTCTAGTCATGCAAAAGATGTTAGTTACTTCCGTTGAACATGTCTTTTCTAACAACGCACACTTTATGGACTTAACCTTAAAAGGGGGTGTTATTCAATGATTAATAGTAGTTTTCCGAACACAATGAAAAAACTTATACAGCAGACGGTTAATGCGGAATGCCCGAGTGATTTTATTTTAGGAAAAGTAACCTCCGAAAAGCCTTTATTAATACGACTTGACGATAAACGAGAACTTGATGAAGATTTTTTGATTTTATCTGACAATGTCAGGGATTTTGAAGTAGATGTTGAAGTTAAACATTTGACTGAAAATAGAGGTGGCGGTGGCGGATACGCTGAATTTGCTAGCCATAACCATGAGTACAAAGGACGAAAAAAGATTATTATCTATAATGGTTTAAAAGTTGGCGAGCAAGTTGTACTCATCCGTCAGAAAGGCGGACAACTCTTTTACGTTGCTAATCGAGTGTTTGACCATATAGATGTACATGGACAGTGGGTGTAGTGTATGAAATATTTACCTAGTGATTTTAATAATATTTCTATCGTAGGTGTAAACGGAGTAAGACAGCCGTCAAACACTTATAAGATGAAGATAGAAGAAGAACGAGTAGACGGAAAGATAGTAGATGAGGTGGAAGCGGTCAAACAAGCTGTATATAAGATATTAAATACAGAAAGATATAAACATATTATTTATAGCACGGATTATGGGGTAGAACTTGCCGATTTATTCGGAAAGCCTATCCCATATGTTTTGCCTGAAATTCCAAGACGAATCACAGAAGCCTTATTAGTTGATGACAGAATTAAAAAGGTTGATAGTTTTGAACTTGACTATACCAAGAAGGGCGATGTGACTTGTTTATTTGTTGTTCACTCTATCTTCGGTGCGTTTGACGTAGAAAAGAAGGTGACTATTAAATAATGTATGAACATCAAAATACGGAAACAATAAAAAAGAGGATGCTTGATAATGCTCCTAATGCACTTGATAAGCGAGAGGGCAGTATTATTTATGATGCTACAGCTTGCACGGCCATAGAGCTTGAATTAATGTATGCAGCGGTTGATTTTTTCATTAAAAACACATTTGGAGATACGGCTGATCGTGAGTTTTTAATTGAGCGAGCGTTAGAGAGAGGATTACATCCACACGATGCTACAAAAGCAGTTGTAAAAGGTGTTTTTACACCAATAGATATTGATATTCCTATTGGTAATCGATTTTCTTGTAATGGTATAAATTATGCCATTTTACGAAAAGAACAAGCAGGAGAGTATCTCCTTGAATGTGAAACAGTCGGAACTATAGGTAATAAAACAAATGGTATGCTAATTCCCATTGATTACTTAAACGGACTTGCTATGGCAAAGATAAAAGAAGTAACCATTCCTGCAATAGATGAAGAAGAGACAGAAGCATTTAGGAAAAGATATCTCGCAAGCTTTAATGTGCAGGCTTTTGGTGGAAATATTGCTGATTATCAAGCAAAGATGTATGCCATAGCCGGTGTAGGCGGTGTTAAGGTTTATCCAGTGTGGAATGGCGGAGGTACTGTTAAAATAGTCTTTTGCACGACTGAAAATAAAACTCCTACGTCTGAATTTGTAAGAAAAGTACAAGAAATAGTAGATCCCGAACCTTATCGTCAACAAGGTGTAGGAACCGCTCCAGTAGGTCATTATGTAACAGTACAGGGGACAACTGATAAAACAGTCAATATATCCATGCGTGTAACCATGAAAGATTCCTTTAATCTAGAAGATATTAAGCCGCAAATTAAAAAGGCTATAGAAGCCTATTTTACGGAATTAAATGCAACGTGGAAGGATACACAGATTGTCAATAGTAATGAATTTTCTAACATTGGTCTAATTCTTAGACTTTCGAGAATAGAAAGTAAGGTGCTAGACATTACAGGTGTCCTTGACGTGGAAGAATTAAAGATTAACGGGAATAACAGAAATTTAGAATTAGGTGTTGATGACTTGGCGAAATTAGGAGAGATAACCTATGGCTAATACTCTTAGAAACTCTCTTAAAATGAGAAATGCGACTATTAGGAGATACTTTCCTGATGTACTTGCTAATGCTGCCGAATTTCAAGGTTTAGCGGATGTAGTAGAACCGGAACTTGATAAAATCATAGGTCTACTCATGAAACATGCGTTAGATACGTTTGTTTTTGATTTAGACGAAGACGGTTGTATGCGTTGGGAGAAGATGCTAAAGCTTACACCACGAGGAACGGACACGATAGATGACAGAAGAACGGCTATTTTGGCGACGATAGTGCCTAATACACCATATACCCTAAGACAGGTTAAAAACATTTTAAACGGATTATGCGGTGAAGGAAATTATACGGTTGACCTGAATCATAATAAGTATCACATAAAAATATCTGTTTCATTAGGAGCAAAAAGACAAAGAGATATAGTAGTTTATTCGATGAAATGTATTTTGCCAGCTAATTTAACCATAGAAGTGGTTTTGTTATATAACCGTCATATAGACCTTAAGAGGTTTACTCATGGACGAATGAGGACTGCACCGTGGACACATAGACAGTTAAAAGAGGAGGTGTTACCAAATGCCTAATTATACTAAAAAACTAAAGCTTGAAAAACCATTACAGACAGAAACTTATGATGTAGACAAGCGTAATGCGAATTGGGACAAGATAGATGCTGCCTTTGTAGAACAAGATAAATCTATAAAAAAAGTAAAAGATGATTTAAACGAAAAGCAGGATAAAGGGAAATATGCTCATTTAGGAGATGATGGTAAAGTTATTAAAAATGAACTTCCTGAAATGAATTATGCACATTTAGACGAGCATGGAAAAGTAAAAAAAGAAGAACTTCCGGAGCTTTCTACCAGTGAAATATGGAGGTACACCAAATGATTTATTTTAATGGCAATGCATATAATGCTTATTTAAACAATGAGCTTTATGTATGGAGTGAATCCTATAAAGGGAATGATGGCGGAAGCGGAGGTGACCCACCGGAAGAACCGCCAACACCACCGCCTAAACCACCAGAAGAAGGATATACCTTTACCAAACGATACGACTATGAAGAAAGTAATCCGGAGGGAATTTATACTTTTATAGTTCCCAAATCAGGGCAATATAAAATTGAAGTATCAGGAGGAGCAGGAAAGGGTATTACAGGAAAACCTGTGAATGGCGAATTAGTAGTAGATGTACAAAGGTTAGAAATAGGTGATTCTCATGAAATAAAAATAGGAAAGCAAAGTGAGGGGAGCAGAACCGACGGAAACACCTCTAGGTTTGCATATAGAGTTATTGCTTCTGGAGGAAAAGGCAGTACTCTTTGGGGGTCAACTTATGATGGTTCAGACAGCAATGGATATGTAATTATCACATATTTAGCCGATGAATAAGGAGAGATTATGGGAAAACAAATTATTAAAGAAACTAAACATATAACAGCTATTTTTGATAGTAGATCTTTATACGAGCAATTTAAAAATGAATTACCAGAACAGGTATTGGCTTTTGTAAAAGAGCTTCCGCCGGATCCAGTGATGGTTTATTCGGTGTCTAATTTATCCTCTTGGTATTTTAAATTTGGAGGAAATAGCAGATTGCTTATACAAGGCGGTAAAAAGGCAAAGAGATGGAAATTGCAAAATGAAACAGTAGAATTTCCTATTAGTTTTTCTCAGGTGTTAGCTGTTGTAGAAACATATGGCAAACATGGAGAACCTGGCGGTGTTGGCAGCGGAAATAACGATAATATCGGGGCTGTTACTAATACATCTTTTAAATGCTATGACGATAATAACGAGTATATTTATTGGATTGCAATTGGTGTTGCTTGATAGGAGAATGTATGAAATATATAAGTGTTTATGCAAAAGAAACCGGTAAAAGAATTACATCTTTTGTAGTAGGTGTACATGAAAATACTATTGAAGAAGTAAAAGAAGTTGCTGAAAAGCAATATCCTAATGAATATTTAGTAAAACAAAATGAAACAGCTTGGCAATATGCTCTAGAACATGAGCTTATTTACAATGGTAAAGAACTAGTCGAACCACCAAAGAAAACAGAAGAAGACGTAAAGAAAGAAAAGTTAGATAATTTGGATGCTGAGTATATACGAAAAATCAAAAATATTGAAGCGGAAATGGTAAGAACATTAGCTATTGAAGATAAAGAGCTTTATGAGGAATTAAAAGAAGAGCGTGAACAGCTAGTTAAAGAGTATGAAGAAAAGAGAGGTGCTATATGATTAAACGCTGCTTTATTTGTCATCGTAAAGAAGACCCTAAAACAGGTTTATGCACGAATAAAAAGTGTATCAGGAGTAAACCTATTATTAAAGAAAAGGCGGATAAAACATAATGATACATACGATACTTGTTGAAATTCAAAAAAATTTTAACTCACTAATGGATAACTTTGTTATAAAAATTATTGGATCAAGTGTTGCAATAATGCTTGTTTACCATAGTATGCTATGTGCTTTGTTTTCTATTGTTGTGTGTTTAGACCTTTACACGCGATGGATTGCACTCACAAAAAAATACCTAGAGAGCGAGGATAAAGAGTCCTCGCTTTTAGATTGTGTAAAATACATGAACACAGCTAGAAAAGCGGGTTTTATCAACTCTTACATGATGCGTAAGCATTTTGTTAGTAAGATGCTTACTTATTTTATAGCAGTATTTGGGGCGTTTATTGTAGATACTATTTTGGTTAAAATCGGAACTAAACCAATGATGGTTACAACCGCTTTAGGTTATTTAGCTACAACAGAGATGTTGTCTGTTGTTGAAAACTTGGACGAGGCAGGAGTGGCAATGGTACATGATTTAGTCGAAATACTGAAAGGAAAAAGAAGATTATGAACATATTAGATTTTAAACCATATATACAAAAATATAGACCTTTATTTTATAGATTTTCGCAGCCTTTAAAGGTGTATCTACATTGGACGGCTGGTAAGTATGACCAAACTTTTAATGACTATCATTTATGCGTTACTGGCGACGGAGATATAATCGAAACAAGAGAACTCACAGACACTCCACGAGCAACCTACATGAGAAATACAGGTAGCATAGCCATAGCGTTATGTTGTTGTTATAATGCCACACCTAACGATTTAGGCGGCTATCCACCTACTGATATACAGATTAATACGCTTGCACAAATGATGGCGATTATATCTGATGTGTTCGGTTATGCTATTGATAAAGAAACCTTTATGACCCACGGTGAAGCCGCCGATATTGACGGATATGGAATTTATTCCGGTGACCCGGATTGCCGTTGGGATTTACACATTTTAAAAAATGGTGATGAATTTGGGACTGGTGGGGAGATTTTACGAGGAAATGCAATTTTTTATCAAAATCACTAAAAGTCGTTAAAAATCATAGGCAATAGACGCATTTAATCACATGACATGAATAACTTGTTATTCTCCTAATCGAAATGCGTCTACGAGCCTATAACATCAAAGTTAAAGGAATGAGGGAAATAATGTGCAAAAAATCAAAGAAATCATATATCGTTATCGTGATGTTGCTTTTATCCTTGCTGTTTTCATCGCTTTGTTCATCGGTGGATGCCTCTTATATACAGCCAGCAAACCAAAATCAAGTAATTTTATCGACCAATCAGTGGAAAGCGTTGAAAGAGGAATTGATAACGCAAGAACAGGAATTACAAACGCTCAAATTGAAATTAAAAATGCTAGGGGCGAACTCAAACGAGCAAATGAAGATAGTAGTCGACTTGCAGGAAAGCTTGAAACTGACAGAGCAACACTTGACGAGTGCGAACGAATCGTTGACAATTGCGCAAAGCGAGTTGAGCGTATCCAAAGCATCGTTAACGATATTGAAAAGTCAAATCAAGGAACTGGATCATCAGAAGAAAGTAATTAAACGTCAACGTGATTTATATATGGCACTTACAGGAGCATTAGGAATAGGATTGATTGTTAAGTAAATTTATGTTAAAATTAATGTTAATTGAGGTGCAGCGTATTACACAAAGCACACCAAAATGAAACGCTTATAGTATGCAGCATATGTTAGGCACTAGACCCCTACTGATTGTAGGGGTCTTTTTATATGATATAATTAATTTAAAGGAAAAACTTTTATAAGTTTTGCAGGGCAGATATATTTTATATCCGCCCTGATTTTTTATTTTTTTTAATATTTCTTTAATACCTTTAACGTATAAAAATATTGAAAAAATATGTTTATTTTTGTACACTTAAATAAAGATATACCAAGATAAAATTTATTGAATATTAAAAAAGAGGTGGTAAGAATGAAAATTCTTTTAAATAAAAGTTATGACAATTTAGGGAATATTTATATTAATAGGGATTTTAAAGTGGTGAAAACACTGCCCTTTGAAGGAGATATAAATAATAATCAAATTATTTGTAATGTTGAAAAATTAATATTTGATGATACTGAACCAGAAAAACTTAATTATAATTATTATAGAGTACTTAGTAAGGTGATTAATCAATTAGAATTAGATAAAGATGAATTAGACTTAGATGTTCTTACAATTACAAAAGATGATGAAATTTATGAAGATTTAATATGTATTCATAAATAACAATTATATTTATAAAAAAAGGGGCTGTTCTTATGTAACAGTCTCTTTTTTTTATTGAAAAAAATATATATTTAAACACTTGACACACCACTCAATGGGTGTTATTATATACATAAGGAAGAATTATTAAGCGGAGGTAAGTAAAAATGAGATTATTTAAAAATGTAGATATAAAAGATTTAGAAAGTATTTTAGAAAAAGGCATTCTATCTATGGATGCATGCGGTAATAATAACTGGGTAGACAAAAAAAGAGCAAACAATGCTACTGATGTGGTTTATCTTTTTAAAGCTAAAAATATTGGAGATAGCTTCACAAGATATGGCATAGCATTAATCGAAGTAGACATAGATGCTAAGTACAATGAAATTACTGAACATGATGCTAATTACGGTTTATACGAAGAATATATAACAAGTAAAGTAGAAACAAATCAAATTAAGGCGATTTATATTCCAGAATTTTTAAAAAGCAGAATAAAAATAAATTCCGATTTAATCAAATTTGTAGATGTTGATTTTCTGTATTGGAAAGATGATGATAAGGTGCATTGTGACGATGAAATAAAAGAAAATCTTTTAGCTAATGCCGGAATTAACACTTCTGATGAATTATATCTTCGTGGTTTAAAAGAAAAAGAAATATGGGGCAATACTTATAAAGAAGTAGTAGATGTAGATCTAGATATTCAGTGGACTTATAAAATATAAAGAATTTAGTAAGTCGTGGAGGTAAAAAATTGAGTTTTAAAGATGAATTAAAAAAAGAACGAGCAAGATTAGGATGGTCACAACAAAAGCTAGCTGATAATCTTCAAATACCCAAAAGAAATATTGAGAATTGGGAGTCTGAAGACCGTACACCACCTAAATGGGTATGTTCATTACTTCTAGAAAAATTAAAATCAATAAAAAAAGAGGACTAAAATAGTCTTCTTTTTTTTATGTAAAAATCACCTAAACGTATGTATGTGTATACATGCGTTTTTTTGTGTGGCTTCCAATTAGCTTCCAATTCCAATAAAACAAAACTTAATTTTATCAGTATTTATCGTGGTTTATAAGATGTTTTTCATTCGGTTGTTAAAGTTTGAGAGTAAAGTTAATGACTTTTTATAACACTAGATTTTATCGATAAAATCTAGCTTTTTTAATTTTAAAAATGATATAAAATACTATGCATTT
>QWCQ01000526.1_pt1 | contig 25455 bp, 22 predicted proteins | sample 1972701 | NCBI WGS metagenome assembly QWCQ01 (sample SAMN09866704, study PRJNA288562) | Human gut metagenome isolate pre4_stool, whole genome shotgun sequencing... | reverse complement strand
GCGGCGAAGCTCCGCCACTGCCGCGGCTATATCGGGCTGCGAAACGACAGCGCTGATCATGGCAAAAGAGCGAAATCCTTCTTTATAGAGCTCGCCTATATTATCTCTGCCAATGCCGCCGATCGTAACAACGGGCAAGGCAAAATGAAGGGCAAACGCTTTTTCCTCCGGGCTTACGACCTTACCGGCATCCGCTTTGGATGCGGTCGGATACATAGGACCGAAGCCGACATAGTCGGCACCGTCGGCCAGAGCGCCTTCCATCTCGGCAATCGTATTCGTTGACAGTCCGACAAAAATGTCCTCGCCGGCAAGAGCGCGGACAAGCGGTACGGGCGCATCGTCCTGCCCTACATGAATCCCGTCGGCACCGCAGGCCACGGCAATATCGGCGGAATCATTCATAATAAACGTAGCGCCGTATTCTTTGCACATAGACGCAATCTCTTTGGCTTCCCCATATTTTTCGCGCCATGTTTTATGTTTTTCCCTGTATTGAATAATCTTCACGCCTGCATCCAGCAGTTCCTTTGCGACTTCCCTGTTCTTACGTCCGAGAGAAAACTCTTCTCCCATAATAACATAAACAGGATCTTCCGCTAAACGACGTACATGTTCTTCTTTTGTCATATGCCGCTCTCCTTATATATAAGATATAAAGTCCTTACTCGTCGAATCTACAATAAAGTCAACATGCCAATTTTTTTCTCCGCCTGCTGCGGAGAGAATGCGCTGCAATTCAAATACCACGGGAAATTCCGTGCCGTAATGGCCGCCGTCAACTAAAAGTATGCCTTCTTTTTCGGCTTCCTGCGCATCGTGATATTTCATATCACCGGTAACGAACATATCCGCGCCGGCCGCTGCGGCCTCCGCCATGAATGAAGTACCGGCGCCGCCGCATAAGGCCACCTTTCTGATCGCCGCTTCAGTAACGGCGCCGCCATATGCCAGAACGGGACGATTCAGTTTATTTTTCACAAACACCAAGGCCTCCGCCGCTTTCATCGCTTCGCGGAACACGCCTACACGCCCCATGGCGGCCGATGTGCCCTCGGCGCCGAGAGGGCGGACATCTTCAAGTTCCAAAATATGAGCCAGGACATCATTGACGCCGCCAACGGCACTGTCCAGATTGGTATGGGCGCAGTAAACGCTCAGTCCATGGGAAAGCAGCGAGGCGAACATGCGGCCGTCATATGTATCTGTCCGCAACGCCTTAAGTCCCGAAAAAATGACGGGATGATGGCTGATAATGGCATCAAACCCGTTATCAACAGCATAGGCGACATTTTCCGCCGTCACATCAAGAGTCAGTAAGACGGAAGCAATATCTTTGTCCGGTTCCCCTACGAGAAGCCCCGGATTATCCCACGCTTCTTTCAAGCCGAGAGGTGCTACCCGTTCCATTTCCGCAATTATCTCTTTAAAGTGCACTGCCATTTTCGTTCCTCCCATTCTTTAAGCTCTTTTGCCAGCCGGTCCGTAAGCTCCGCTTCTCCCGTCCGGCTATGCATGAAACCTTTATAGATTTCGGTCTTTTTCCGTATAACGGCCTCAATCAGCTCTATTAAAAGAGGGTCCTTTTTTTCCCAGTTCCGCGGCCCCGTTTCAAGCTGCCACTTTTCCAGGACTTCCCGTTTCCCCTTACAAATTTTCATAATCTGATAGAGCCGTCCGTCTTCCTTGACAAGCCGTTCCTCTTCTATATAAAAACCCTGCCGGACAACATATTCCCGCAGCGCGGCACTGTCACTCTGCGGCTGTAAAATGATAAACTGCAAACTGTCCCGCACGGCAGGAGACGATTCGAGGATATGGATTATACGCTTACCGCCCATACCGCATATCAACGCGCCCGTCGTTTCCCCGCCGCCAAGACCTTGCAGGCCGTCGGCAAGGCGGCAATCGATCCGTTCGTTCAGGCCGGCCCGGGCAACGTGGGTCCGCGCAGACGCAAGCGGTCCCGCCATCACATCGCTGGCAACGGCAAACGGGCAAATGCCCTTTTCACAAAGCCAGACGGGAAGATAAGCGTGATCCGTACCGATATCGGCCACCGTCGCCCCTTTCGGCACGAGAGAAGCGATTGTCCGAAGGCGTTCAGATAGTTTCATCATTTCTCCTCACTTCATTGCATTTTTACAAAAAAAGCTATTTCGCAAGATCGCGAAATAGCTTTGCGCACTTTCTGGTGGGCCTACTTGGGTTCGAACCAAGGACCAACCGGTTATGAGCCGGTGGCTCTACCGCTGAGCTATAGGCCCGGTAGGCAAGGCCTGTAAACCCTGCCTAATTATTATACGATAAGTCACTTTACCCAGTCAAGGAAAGCCTTTATAACGGCAGTCCGCCAAAAGGGCCATCGCCGTTAATCCCGCAGGCCGGGGAAAATCCCTGACACCCGTCTAAATATACCCTCGCTTACAAAGACTGACATATATACCGTCACCGATGATAATGTGATCCAGGACGGGTATTTCCATTATCCGCCCCGCTTCGGCAATGTAGCGTGTAACCCTGATATCATCTTTTGAAGGCTCGGGATCACCCGAAGGGTGATTGTGCATAAGCACAATGGCCGCCGCATTGTATTCCAGCGCATAGCGGAACACTTCCCTTGATTTGGCAAAGCTTGCGTTAATTGTACCTACAGTTAAATCACGGATGGCAATGAGTTTATTCTTTGACGATAAGTACATAGCGGAGAATTTTTCCTGTCTGAGGCAGCGCATATCTTCCATCACATAAGAGGCAATCGTTTCGGGGCTGCTGAAATCGGGAGCATTCTTTTTAACCCGCTGCCGCGCTATCCGTCTTCCCAATTCAACGGCGGCGCATACGGTCACGGCTTTATCCGTGCCGATACCGCGCAGGCCGCACAAGGCATGCACATCTGTTTCGCCGAGATAATACACATTTTCTTCCGGCAATGTCTGCAGAATATGTCGTGCCACATCCAAAACAGATTCCCCTTTTGTCCCCGTCCGCAGGAGAATGGCCAGTAAATCCTGATCCGTCACTCCCTGAGGCCCTGCGGCCAAAAACTTTTCGCGCGGCTTTTCGCATGAAGCCATATGGCGTACGGCTGTCGTCATACGGCAATACCCGCGTTTCGCATCAGACGATACACGGCGCATAAGGGCAGGCCGACGACATTGGCATAATCGCCGTCAATTCTTTCCACAAATACTGCGCCTTTGCCCTGAATACCGTAAGCGCCGGCCTTATCCATGGGCTCTCCCGACGCTACATAGGCACTTATTTCCTCTTCTCCGAGAGTCCGAAAGGTGACGATCGTCTTCTCTACATGTCTGTAAACGACGTCCCCCTTCTGCAGCGCAACTCCCGTATAAACAGCATGGCTCCTGCCGGAAAGCCCGGCAAGCATGCGCACTGCTTCCGCCTCATGACGGGGCTTTCCTAAAATCTTTCCGTCCGCCGCAACTACCGTATCGGCACCGAGAACCCAGTGATCTGGGTAACGGAGAGCAACGGAGGCCGCCTTGCCGGCAGCCTGTATATCAACAAACTTCTCGGGATTATCACCTCCCGGTACGTCTTCGGCATACGTACCGGGAATGACTTCACACGCTACGCCTATTTGCGCCAGCAGTTCTTTGCGCCGCGGCGAATTTGATGCCAAAATCAGCATAGGATCCTCCTACACGCGTCTGTAAATAAAGACGGCTCCTAAAATACCGATAATGCTGAGAAGATTCGGGGCAAAATGAATTCCGAATGACAATTCCAGAATATACAAATTAAGCCGGACATTTTGAATATTAAAAATGTCGTAATGTTTCGTTAAAGCCGGCATAATACTGACTATATTAAGACTCGACAAGACATCACCGATAATGCCGCCCAAAATACCGCCCGCAACGAGAAATAAAATTAAGAATAGTGCACCCTTACTGCCTGCCGCTTTCATCAAATTTCCTCCTGTCATTAACACTTTTTTCATTATACAGGTAATAAAGCGGTACATCAATATAAAAAGAATGCCCTCCATCGTAGAGAAAGGCATTCCTTTCAAACCGGTCTCACCCTTTTTTCTGCACCTTGGCCCACGTATCACGCAAGCCGACGATACGGTTGACAACGAGTTTCTTTGCCGTCGTGTCTTCATCAATGACAAAATAGCCCTGCCGCAAAAACTGGAACCTGTCTCCCGCTTTAAAGCCGGCCAGTCCCGCCTCACCTTTTCCCTGCGTAACAACGAGGCTGTCGGGGTTCAGCCGGCTGAGAAAATCGCCTTCATCGTCGTCCCCTTCCGGCTTCAATAAGGAATCATAGAGGCGGCACTCCAGATCTACCGCATCTTTCGCGTTGACCCAATGCAGCGTCCCCTTTACTTTACGGGTCGCATTAGCACCGCTGCCGCTTTTACTTTCAAGATCGCAGGAACAACGAAGTTCTGTAATCCTGCCGGCGGCGTCTTTGACAACTTCATCACATGTAATGATATAGGCATATTTCAGCCGCACTTCTCTGCCGGGCGCAAGGCGGAAGAATTTCTTTACCGGTTCTTCCATAAAATCGCCCCGTTCAATATAAATCTCGTTGCTGAAAGTCATGTCACGCATGCCCATTGCTTCATTTTCCCGGTTATTGTCCGCACGGATGACTTCCGTCCGATCTGCGGGATAATTTGTCAGGACAACTTTGATTGGATCAAGTACAGCCATGTAGCGCGGCGCTTTCAACTTTAAATCTTCACGAATGCAGTATTCGAGAAATGCCGGATCGACCGTACTGTCCGCCTTAGCCACACCGATGCGGTCACAGAAGTCGCGAACGGCTTCAGGCGTATAACCGCGACGGCGAATACCGGCAATGGTCGGCATGCGGGGATCATCCCAGCCGCTGACAAACCCTTTTTCGACAAGAAGCCGCAGTTTCCGCTTGCTCATGACCATGTTCGCCACATTCAACCGTGCGAATTCGATCTGCTGAGGCGTCTGATCTTCCGGGTCATCCCATTCATCAACAACCCAATTGTAAAGAGGCCTGTGATCTTCAAATTCGAGCGTGCAAATAGAGTGCGTGATTCGTTCAATTGCATCTTCCAAGGGATGGGCGAAATCATAGACGGGGTAAATGCACCACCTATCGCCCGTACGATGGTGAGACGCATGAATAATCCGATACAGGACGGGATCACGCATATTTATATTGGGACTGGCCATATCTATTTTTGCACGCAGGACCTTTTCCCCGTCGCCGTACTTGCCCGCTTTCATCTCTTCAAAAAGCCGTAAGTTTTCTTCTACGGAGCGACTGCGATACGGACTGTCTTTGCCGGGTTCATTAAAATTACCCCGGTAAGAGCGAATTTCATCACCTGTTAAGTCATCTACATAGGCTTTCCCTTTTTTAATGAGCTTTACAGCCTGATTATAAAAAAGATCGAAATAATCCGATGCAAAATAGAGGCGATCTTCCCAGGAAAAGCCCAGCCACGCAACGTCACGCTTGATGGACTCAACATATTCGACATCTTCCTTCGACGGATTCGTATCGTCGAAACGCAGGTTTGTAAGACCGTTATACTTTTTACCGATGCCGAAATTGAGGCAAATCGACTTGGCATGGCCCAGATGAAGATACCCGTTCGGTTCCGGCGGAAATCGGGTGTGCACACGTTTTCCGTACTTGCCTGTCTCATTATCCTTATCAATAACGGCTTCAATAAAATTTTTTGTATTTTCCCGGTCCATAAGGAGTCTCCTTCTCACAATTAGTGATTTGATTGTATCATAAATAACGCGCTCCTACCAGTAGGCACAAAAACAGCCGCTTTTTTCGGAATATCCTGTGCTATAATTAAAATATTATGAGAGTCAGGAGTTGATATCATGGAAATAAAAAAATTAGTCACCTTTGAAGATGCCGGTTTTGAACAGTGGGGTGTTATTTCTGAGGACGGTGCCGGCGTATACAGTGCCGTTTCCCTGGAAGAAGCGTTCTTCACACCCTTGCCGGAAACGTTGGAAGAATTCATCAATCAGGGAACGGAAGGGCTTCTCGCCTTGGCAGACAGTCTTGAAGCAAATGAAAAAACCGGCGCCGTTCCGGCAAAACCGCTGCATACCATACATATACTGACACCGCTCCGCAACAGGACGCGCAACATTCTTTGTGTCGGCAAGAACTACGGTGAACACATCATCGAATTCGATAAAACGACTGAGGCGGAAGCTCCCGACTATCCTATTTTCTTTACGAAAGCGGCAACGTCGGTCATAGGGCCGGAGGACACCATAAACCTGCATGAACGGGTCACCTCCGAAGTGGATTATGAAGGCGAACTGGCCGTTATTCTCGGCAAGTCGGGCGCCGATATCTCCGAAAGTGAAGCTATGGACTATGTTTACGGCTTCACCATTTTAAATGACGTAACCGCGCGGGACCTGCAACGCAATCACAAACAATGGTTCCACGGCAAGAGCCTTGATACGTTCTGCCCGATCGGGCCGTGCATACTGCTTCGTGACGCCGCACCGGCTACATTTGATATCGTGACCAAAGTAAACGGTGAAATCCGCCAGGACGGTAACACCGGTGAATTCATTTTTTCCGTTCCCCGCCTTATTACTGAACTTTCCAAGGGCTCGACCTTACTTGCGGGAGACATCATCGCAACAGGTACGCCTGCCGGTGTCGGTATCGGCTTCAATCCGCCGAAATACTTAAAGAGCGGCGATATCGTGGAAATTTCGATTCCCCCTATCGGCACACTCTCGAATACGGTTAAATAATCCATAAAAAGACTGTAACATAACAGCCCTTTTAAACTAAAATAACGGACGTTGGATTATATTTGAGCTCTTTTGCAAATGTCGGGGTGTGGCTACCCGGCAAGTCTTTCCCGGCATCAATCACGGTAGCGATCAATGCCTTTTTTTACTTACCAACATGATACGGGCGCGAAAGGGAAAATAAGAAAACATTGGTTATCTGTTCTTTCCATGAAGTAAAACGATATAAAGAAGTTTTTAAGAAAAAAAGGATCTACATAATTAGCAGTAGGCATATGAGATCGGCTCCTTTCTCCAGGAATTAGCCACTCTTATGGTAAAATATGCGAGCCTCATATGCTTTTGCTTTGCAAAAAAAAGACTGCAGAAGTCAGCATGATATGTCCCCCCCAACATTTATTATAGAACCTTAAAAATTCACACAGTCACAGGGGCTTGTTGTTAAGTGCATCAAAAAAAGAAACAGACCAAGATAGCATGAATTCCTGTGAGCTCAATGTCTTGGTCTATTCTATATTGAACAGGAGCCGTAAACAGAACACGGTAACATCTCATTCTGTTACAGCCCTGTTTATTTACCGCTCTGCGAATAAGGATAAAGAATTACATTTTCCTTATCATATTCAGCCAAATAAATATTTTCTATTTTATATCCTTGTGCCGCCGTTTTTTCCCGGAGCCATGCTTTATCCTTATGAATAAGCTCAAGAGCGTCATCATTGACGAGCCCGTCAGCAATGACGGGATAACGGTTATCCAGATCGTCATACTTCATGATCGTCAGCTGCCCGTTCTGCTCTAATACGGCTTTATAAACCTCTTCAATATGCCATATATCGGCCATGCGCAGTTTCAGATGAAGGTCATGTGCATTCAGTCCCGAACGCATACATTCATCAGTAAGGATTTTCCCGTGGTTAATGACGACCTGCGGGTCACCGTCAATCAAACGCTTTATAAAATTACTGTTTCCTTTAGCGTATTTCAGCAACATCACCAAAATAGTCCAGGCGATGAGAATCAGGAGGAATTGCAGGATACCGACAGCATCGTTATATATAACACCGCCGATAATGCCGCCGAGAACATAATTTTGCACTTGATCCAAAGCCGATGCGGGAGCAAGATTTCCTTTTCCCATAATATTTATCTGAAAAATAATGACCAAAAGGCCTAAGCCCAACTTGGCGAATATTATATAATGTACAAGCATTGAAGCCTCCTATTTATCATTAACTTTGATATTGACGTCAATCATATAAATACGCGTAACCTTATAAGCTGTCTGATTATCCGTAAAATCTACTGAAAAATAATCTCTATCCCCCGTTTTTACGATCATACTGTTTTTTAAACGTAACGAATTAACAAGCAAGCTTTCTTTAGGCACATCCATATTATAGGCGAAGTTACCGAGAAAAGCGGTCATCCGCGACATATCTTCCGTTGACTGCCTGGTTTGCGAATATTCCTGCCAATTGGCGCCTAAAAGAAATACACCTGTAAGGAAAAGGATAACACTTAAATCTCTGTACTTCGTCTGAAAACGATTACACATATATTTGCCGCCAACAATCAGCCAAGCAATTAACACCAAGGCAATAAGAACGTACTGCAACATATGATCAATATGCGATTGCCCCTCTACAAAAGAATAAGTATAAAACTGCATGATAACTCCTTATTATCCAATACTCAATACACAGATTTATATATTTTCACAAAACGGCTTAGTTATCTACTTCTATCGGCAGTTATATTTTTTAGTAACCTCTATTTTTATTTATTTTTAAAAAATTTTTTTGACGAATTTTTGACGATCAATAAAAAAAGGCGCCCATCAGGACGCCCTTTTTTCTTTGTATGTTATTGTATCTTGTCGTATAACAGATACCCACCTATGCCGATTGCCAATATACGCCACATATTACGTTGCCGACGGAGTACTGTTCGTTTATGTTCCAGTTCCTTTATTTGCTGCGTCAATGTCTTCAAGGATTCTGCTTGCCTCTGCAGCGTCTCTTCTGCTTTTATCAACGAGCCGTTGGCACTCGTCAAGAGTTGCCGCGTCTTGTCTAGCTCTGTCTTGCAATTCGTTAGCTCGTTTTGCAGCGCCGTCAATGTTTCCTGCTGCATGGTCGAGCTGCTGCGTAGCGTCGTTAATTTTGCCGATAGCGTCTCTAATGTCATCTCCTGCTGATTGATTATCTCTTTCAGTCTGTTGTATTGTTGTACGGACATCGTTACCGTTTGTGTCGGAATCGATGCCGTAGTATCTGCAGAGTGCCCAACCGACGGCAGCAACAATAACGACAATACCAATACTAATGATAAAACTATATTTTTTATTTTCATTGTATTTCCCCCTTTGATACCACACATCGATCACCTCTCTTACGAGAACAGTTTTGCCAAAATGCAAAGCAAGACGCCCACTTCGGCGGCACGCAGGAAATACGCGAAGAATTTGTTTCCCTTTTCCGGCTTAACGGCTTCCGCATGTGACGCCCTGATTTTTTCCAGTCTCCATTCTACATTATTACTCAATTCATTCACTTTGTTTGCCAGGTCTTTCTTTACTTCTTCTGTCATTTCTTTTATTGTCTTTTCTAACTCTTTTTCCGTATACATGTTCATCCATCCTTTCTTTAATACATAATGTCTAAATCAACATCAATACCGCCAACATTTCCGGAATCTGAATACTGCCAAATCGGGCAATTTCGCTCCGGATTTTCTTGTTTGTAATAATTAGTGTTGGCGTAGTTTGCCGGCCAGAGGGGAATATAATCCGGCAACATAGACACATCTAAATGATTGGTCAGCATGTCATAATAGCCGTACAGCCCGACATACTTACCGGCGCCGTTCATCGTGTTCATAAATTCCATAACGACGGATGCCAATTCCTGATTGCCCAGACGCTTTTGTGATTCCGTTTCCACGTCATACCAGATACCTGCTTTTAACTCCACGCCATTTAAATACATATCCATCGTATCAAGCAGCCATCTTGCTTCCTGCCATGCTTCTGCTCCTGTCAAAGCCGTGCTGTAATAGTAGAGCCCTAGATCCATGCCTGCGGCTTTTGCCGCATTAATATTACTGATAAAATATTCGTCAAGTTCCGGCACGCCCTTGTACGTCACGCCTATACGGACGATACAAAAATCAAATCCCATTGCGGCTGCCCGGTTAAAGTCAAAGCCTTGTTCGCCCTGTACATAACTTACATCAATTCCATATCTCATATTTTTACCTCCATTCCATTTCAGCGATAGAAATCAATATTCCGACTATTGATAATATTGCGCCGCTAAAAATCAACTTTATCGGCAGTATCATATTTTCATCCTGCCAAAATATCATTTCTATTCCTATTACTACCATCAATACACTTAAAACATAAATTCCCCGAATTACTTTACTTATCATTTTTATTCTCTCCTTTCTCCAGTGAATCCGGTATACCGTTATTGTTGCGGTCCAAAAACAGTGACAAGAACCCTATAAGCGATGCCAAGACCGACGGCACAAAGATATGATCAATAATCTTCAATCCGGTGTCTATTATCTGTTTTGCATCATCATTCACATAGCCTCTGATACATACAAAAATATATTCGAAAATGACCAATAAAATAGACACGAGTATCAACAGTACCAGTGCCCTCGTCGTCCATAATCCCAGCGGTTTAACTGTATTAAACCGTCCGGATATGGCTTTTTTAATTGTTTCAATTATTTTCATACTTACCTCAATGCGGCCGTCAATATCGAAGCGAAGATGCCTACAATCGTTACCGACATTCCAAGCGTCCAGCATATATCTGTCTTTAGATCATCAATTCGTTTATGTGCCGAGCTGGTAGACTGATCTGCATGCAGCGCAATTTCTTTTACTGTTGATATTTCTATCAGCGACTTTTGTATTATCTCAATATGCGCTTCAATTCTCGCGATACGTTCCAGTAACTGTGTCTCAAATCCCAATTCACTCATTTAGCATTCTCCCTTATTAATAATCTTCTATATCTATAGGATGCTTGTTAATTTCTGGACTATACAACATTACTACATTCTTCAACAAGAAACCGTCCGGGGCATCCTTTGCATTAGATACCTCTCTGCGATAGTATTTTGTTGTCAATGAGGTAGATGATACTATAGACTCCCATCGAGATTTTGCACCGACACTTTTATAATGAAAATTATACGCCGCCATTTCATAGGTTTTCCCCGGAGTTACGCCTGCATACACAGTAAGTGCGTGTGCTGAATCCCATAGGAACATAGTGACAGCTATCACTTTAACACCATTTGGGATTGTTACTTTAGTTTTCTCTGGCACTTCACTCTTATTTAATGTTCCTATACTATCTTTACTCCATAACACGCCTGTAGGCACTCCCTCGTTGATGACAGGTGTCTTGATGACGTACTTCTTCTCCCCGCCATTTTTCTGTACCCACAGGTGACTTGCATTTTCATCGTTCTGTTTTCCGAGAAGTGCATAGCGTGTCACCCCATCGGAGCATTTAAAAGGCATATATTCTCTTCCAGTTTCTTTATTGTCTGTAAGAGTAATCTTTTCTGTATCTCCGTTTTCTCTTGTTACTGTTACTTGTGCCATCTTATGACACCCCTTCGGTTATCCCTTCAAAGACAATACTGTCATGCGGATATACCAGTTTCTCAATTATCTTATCTCTATACACAATACGTTCTGTAGTTATAGTTTCAGACCGTATTTTAAAGATTTTGCATACCAGTTTCTGTATCTTATTCATTTTTGTTAGTCCACTCCTATCTTTACATTACCAAACGAAATAGTGTTTCCGCTTACGGTAATCGCAGGAACTTGTATTTTATTTAGCTGATTATCTACATACTTTTTCGATGCTGCATGACCGTTGACAGTAGGTACCTCAGGAATCGTCAAGGCTTGCGTAAATGTTGTGGCACCTTTTACCGTGCCCCCGGTGTCAAGAGATAGATAATTACTAGGGATACTTATTCCCCCCACCTTATCATCTACATATTTTTTAGTAGTTGCATCAGTATCAGTAATCGGTGCGGGAACAATTGGTGACTTGGAAAATGTTATCTTTCCTGTAATCGTAGTGTCTTTATCTATAGAAAGATAATTCCCCCCTGTAACACCTGCAGCTCTGTCCGCTTCCGTCTTTGCTCGATTTGCCTCTGTCGTGGCCCTGTTCGCTTCCGTGGTCGCCTTTGTAGCAGCAGTAGCAGCCGCATTTGCATTTCCTGCTGCAGTTGTTACGATGGTAGTAATAGCTGTCTTTCCATTTTCCACCAATTTTTGTAATTCTTCTTCTACACCGGATACAAGTGTTTCAATAGCCGTTTTAGCTGCAAGTGCCGCTTCTTCGGAAGCTTTTGCGTTGGTTTGTGATGTCTTAGCCGCAGCGGCAAATTCACCGCTTTTTTCAGATGACGCGGCTGCGTTTTCAGCGCTTGTTGCCGCATTGTTTTTGTACTCTAATACTTTGCCAGCAATGGCTGTGCAATCCTGCTTGATGTTCCAGATACTATTTGTCTTGCCGCCGATTTCTTGCAATATCATGATAATCCAGTCCATCGACTTTTCAATCAGTGAAAAGGGCAGTTTGTTCGGCAAATCGGCATTCTGCTGTTGCGGCGTCTCCCGTATTAGTTTCAATTTAAGCGGCAACTGCAGGGGATCGCCGCTTACCGGATAGATGTATTCATTTGTTGTTGCATCATATCTGTAGTTTGTCGTTATCTTATCTTCATGCTCTTCTCCGTCAACGATATATCCTACTATATCGCTACTTTTACGATACGGATATGGGTAGGAAAATTTGGTTTGCGTACCGTCTCCCTGATACGTTATGCTGACTTCGGTTGTTTCAATCATCTTCTGGTTCTCCTTTCATTACGTCTCTTACGTTCCTGCTGTCTCCGTTCTTTTTCCGTTTTGTACTGGCGGTCGAACAGAACGGAATTGACCAGTTCTTCAATACTGCCATCTGTGTCAATAAACGAGAATTTCATTAGTGACCAAAAACCATCTGTCAGAGTATCGGACATTCCTACATATCGATTCAATGCCCTGGTTGCAGAGCGGCCTACATCGGTTATGTCCTTTTTGGGTGATATAGCTGCCTCTCCCGCCTTTCCTATTTCTTCTACCAATGTTATAGCCAACACATTATTGCTGTCGTAATGCGGCAGTCCTAATACATAGTTTGCCATCATTTCCATTAGATCTCGTATTACAGGTATCCCTTGTCCGATATTGCTGGCTAGTCTAACGCCCATTTTTTTCATAATTTTTTCCGGATCGTCATCTCCTTTCGTTATTTCTCGGTACAAGGTTTCAAAAATCGTCTGTAGTACAATCCAATACAGCATGGTATTCACCATTTCTATTTTGTTACCCTTTTTCCATTGGTATCCTGCATTTATCAGCGCATTCATTACGGCACTGGAGTAGGAATAAAACGGAGCCAGCTGCGCTGCCAGCCCATTTTCCCGTTGTATCTCTGCCTGGTCTTTAACCATGCTGGACCCTAAAACGGTACGGACAGCTTTATCCGCTTCCGTTCTCGCATTATCTGCTATGACCGTTTCATCTGTCTTGCCCGCATTTATCTGTTTTCTGACGGATTCATCATGTTTCCATTTCCATAATGCCATGGATAGCATAAGATCGGTTTCTGCAATAAACAGGTAAGCGTTACGATTCAATGTATTCTTAATGGATGTTGCTTTGGCACCTATTTTTGACGTGTTATTGTCTACGACGATATTCATGTGCTGCTGAATGTCCTTATCAATCGTATTGGCCCGCTCTGCCATAAACGGCGACCGTTCCATGACGAACTGTCGGTTACGTTGATATGTTGCGGTACCTTTATAAAAGCCTATGCCGAATTTGGTAAGTGCTTGCATAGTATTAATTAACCCGATTTCTTTCATCATCGGGAAGACATTCAGCACATTCAACGCCGCTGTACTGGTTCGGTATCCCATAACTGCAAAAGCGGTATTTCTCCGCATTCGTTCCAGCGTCTTCGTTAGCGCTGACTGCCGCTGTATATCCGTTTTCCAGCAGTCTTTTGCCCACTGTTTGAGTGTTTCATATGTTTTTATGCCGTAGTTTTCATGGACGGCCCGTTCTACGTCGGGATGGGATATCAGTTTATACACATCCGTTATAGCTTCCCGCATGCAGATATGATGGATGGCTTCGTTTACGGCGCTCGGCCATACGTCCAGTGTCTTGGCCAATGTCTGGTTGCGTACGTGTTGTACGCGGTGTTTCGTGCTGCCCATTCCGATTGACATGGTCGCATTGCCCGACATGATCGTCCGGGCTATATCGTCCATCATGATTTCACTGGTACGGTTCGACAGCTCTCTGTCATAGACTATCGGGAAATATCCGCCGCTTACTTTTCGCCCGTTAAGTGTATACGGGAGTGCTCGTACCCGCCCGAGCCCGACGCCGTACAGCCGTTCCTGTACTTTGTTGCGCTGCGGCCAATACTGGTTCAGTTGTTTCCAGACCGCTTCGATGAAGTCCAAATCCTTGTCTTTCAGGTTTCGTCTGAAGATATCTTCTACCGTTGCTTCATTTGCCTTTTGCGCTTCATTACGGACGTTCTTGTTGAGTTCGTCCATTACGCGCTGCCGGCCTTCTTTATTGCCCCAGTGCAGTGCCATGACAATGAGTTGTTCCCGCGTGTATTTATCCACATCTCCCACGGTGTATACCCGTTCGTTGCGTATACTGCGCCATTCTTCCGTACTATACATATTGTGGATAGCTGCAAATTCCCGCATGGCTTTTTCCCGCATACCCAGTTCTTTGCTGCTCGCTTTGTCGATTGGGTTATAGATATACTTCGTCCATTCGGGACCAAAGTTCTGCAGGATGACTTCTATTTTGGTCAAGGACAGGATTGCGTCGCTTACTTTTTCTCCGTAATGCTGCCACCTGGTCCGGTTATTCTTATCCTGTTCCGGGTTCCAGTTTTCATTACGCTCCATTGTAGACGCCAATGTCTCTGCCGCTTTTTCGATACTGACGATTTCGCCGCCGTCATCTACTATGGACAGGGATTCATAGTCCCGCCGGCCGACTTTATACATTACCCGCACGGCTTCATTGATATCCCTGAACTGGGCCATTGTCAGTTCTTCATAGTTCTGACGTTCCTTTCTGTCTACCAGTTGTCTCAGCCACGGCGCAATTATGTTGTCTCCCCGTGGTGCCGTATCTTTGTCTACGGCATAGTCCGGAGACAGGTCACTGTAAATAACGTCCCAGTTGAGGCTTGTCGGATTGCCCGCATCATCCAGCGGCGGTCTGCCGTCTCTTCCGGTAATCTCCAGATTATACGCCAAGTGTTGTATAAAGTACCGTGCATGTGCGCCCATTCTAACGGGTTTATCGGCCTTTGAAATTTGTTTTAATATCCCTTTAATGCCATACACTTCCTGCCCGTTGGCATCGAGCGTGCCGCTTTCACCTGACAGGGCTCGCCGCACGAAGTCTTTGTTATCTTTGGCGGCTCTTGCCAGGCAGTAGTATTTCTGGGCATTCATTTTTTCCGCTACGGCTTCCTCGAAGTTTCCGGCACTCATGTGTGCATCGGCCCGGCGGCTGGACGTTGCCGCTTTCGATTCGTAGTGGCGCCACGTTGTCGCGTTATTGACGGTACGGCTTTCCAGCTCTTCCCGTGCTAATCGCAGTGTTGCCATGTACGACCCTTGCGTCATGTCCCGTGCCCGGTTCAGTCCTTGGATGACATCGTTCAGTCCGTCTTTCAGCTGTTTAATGGTCTGTTCGTTTTCTTTCTTTGTTTCTTTACCTTTTTCTTTTGTCTCCGCAAGCCGTTTCTTTAGCTCTTTTATTTCCGTATTTTTGTCCAGGATAGTTTTGCGCAGGTTTCCTTTTCCGGCTTTTTCAGGATCTGCCATGCCGATTATTTCCCGGAGTTTTTCCGCTACTTGCGCATCCGTTCCGGTAACACCGTCTACTTCCCGCAAGGCTTTCATGCATTCCGTAATATATCCGTTCAGGCGCTTTCTCATAGCGGCCGCTTCCAGCTGCGTCAAAGCCGCTTGGCCGTTAGTGGAGTTCAGTTCTTCGTCTGCCATTTGACGGATATCTTCAGATGAGGGCATGGCTTCTTCATATAGTTTTTTCTTTTCTTCCATGTATGCCGCCGTTCGTTCTTCCATCGTTCCGCCGGCATCCATTAAAGCCTGTTTGAATTCCGCTTCCGACCGGTAGCCGTGCTTTGCAAGGAGCGCTTTCCGCGCTTCGGGCATATTGTTGTACAGGTTCTCTACTTTGTAAATCGGTTCTTCTTTGCATAGCTGTTCCTGATACGCTATCCGTTCGGTTTCAAGACCTCTTTCTTTATCCTGCTTCCACTGCTTCTTTTGGTCTTCCATGTACTGGCGCATGAGCTTTTCTTTTGCAGTGTCTTTGATTTGCTGCGTCCATTTCCTGATCATCTCGCCTTCGCTTCCGGATAGATCGCCGGCAAAGCCTTTTCTATCCCATGCGCTTAGTTCTTTTATCTTTGCCCACGCTTCTATCTCATCGTCCGTTGCCAGCATGCGATCCATCACCTTCTTCACGTCTTCCGGCGGTTCTTTGCCCAGATTCTTCAGGTCCCGATAGATGGATACGAGCCATGTTTTAAATTTCCGAAAAGCGCTCTGCAACTCTTTCGTCGGTGCTTTTCCTTCCGCTACGTAGCGCTCAAAGGCACGGGCAAAGCGTTCTTGTATCCACCGTTCTTCCGCTGCTTTAATAGCAACGGTATCGCCGCTTTTACGGGCCGCTTCCAGTGCTTCCGCATATCCCCTGAATTCTTTTTCTCTCGCATTTCCGACGTAGTCCGCCATTTTCTCCGGCGCATAGCTTGCCCAGTCGCGGATGGTATGTAAATCGGCAACGAGCTGTTCCGGTGCCTCGTCCAGTTCGGCCATGGTTTCCATTTCGTGCAAGTACATATGTGCCGCCTCGTGGATAAATGTTGACTGGTCCGCCGCGTCAAACAGGTGCAGTATCCCTGTTGACGAATCATATGCTCCTTTCATACGGCTGAAATCAAACGTATTAAATTCATACGGACTGCCATGCCAAGCTCGTTGAGCGTAACCACTCTCTTTACTCTTGTTCTTTCCCCCTTCTTTTGCTATACTGTCTTTACGGAAGGACGCATCACCGCCATTGTATTCGGACGTATTGTCGGGGCTTTTTGCATCGACAGCGGCAGGAGCGTCCTTCCACATTGTTTTTAATTTTAATTTCTTTTCTTTCGTATAGATGTTTTCAACGACGGTCACGGTGCCGTCGTTTTCGTATTTTATGAAACGAATGCTTGGATAACCTTGGCTAGATGTATTTCCTACAACCACTTCATCCGGCATTGCCAGCACATCAATAGCATGCTGCACTATTTCGCCATGTCTTTTCTGTGCATGACGAATATCATTTGCTACCAGCTCTAATGTATAGCCGGACAGATTAATTCCCAATTCTTCTTTTATTCGTTTGACTTCTACATCGGACAATTTCCACAACGTAAATGTGGACGCCGTTTCCTCACCCTTCAGTGCTGCCTGGATATATTCTTTTCCTTTGGCTATAACGGATTCATTAGCCTTCACTTTGTCCGCAAATTCCCGCTGCTCGAATTGGGCGGCTTTTTTATTTTCTGCTGTCCCTATCCGGATCGGATGGGTTGCCGCAAAGTCTTTGGCCGTATATGCCGTGTCGCCGTAGTCCCTGCGTATCTGCGCCCAGCGTTCCGCCATCTTGGCATAGATATAGGCGTTTTCTTTAGCCGCTCCGGCTACAGCTTTATTCCCCTTCTGCAGCTGTTCCAGTGTCCGCGCATATACTTCCGCGCCTTCTTTGTCAAAGGTCTGCCGCAAGGCATAGTCACTTTTACTCAGCTTATCGAACGTACCTTTCATACCCAGCAAGTCTTCGTATTTCTGTTTGGCTGCCCGGACGGTATCTTCCCATTCTGCCAATTTTTCGGGCGCATGTGCCGCTATTTCCGCCCGTTCGTTCTTGTACGCTACGTCCAGCATTTCTTTTTTCGTCGCTTTACGTCCGTACTCTTTCCACATGTCGCTGTACCACGGTTCATTTTCCGATACGCGTACGCGGCCCGCCTGTTTGTCGGAATGCCCCTCAACGTCTTCGGTCAGGACGGTCACGCCTGCAGGTTCATATGTCCAGTAATAGCCGAAGTTAAGAGCGTCTTCGTATTGTTTACGCGTGTCTTTGACCGCATCTTTATAGGACCGTTCCAAGTCGTACGGATTGCGGTATACTACATCTCTTGCCGCTTCCTGTGCTGTGTTATCGGCGGCGGCAAAATGTTCTTGAATGATTTCTTCGGACAATTCGTCCGATTTGTTGCCGGCGAGGTCTTTCAGTTCCTGCCTGATTGCTTCCATTCTTTTGCCGCGTTCTCGCAATGCCGCTATATGTACGCCGCCCTTATTCATGGTCGTTGCATCCATCAGCGTTTTCTGATCTACATCATTGTCCGCAAGCTGGGCAAATACGCCCGTATCTATTTCAAGATCCGTACCGTTCGTGATTGCTTTATCTACGGCTTCTTGTGTCGCTATATTACGGTCAATCATATCGTTTAATACGGCTACGCCTTCCGGGCTTCTGGCGAGTTCCTGCGCGTCTACGTACATTGTATCAACGCCCGCCTTTTCCGCCTGTGCCCGTATGATATCCCGATAGACTTCCGGCGATTTTTTAAACAGCTTATTCGTCTCTTTATTCGCGATAAGCTGTTCAATGACGTTTCTTTCTATATTTCGTTGGTATTCCTGCCGATAGTCTTCCACTTTCATCGACGCGATAGCACGGGACTGATGATACTGTCCACCTATATGGCCCACTGCGCCCAGTGAACCCATACCGACAGCGGCAGGCGCCGCCTGTACCATGGCGTCGACGGCGTTACTGATAATATCTTTTGACGTATGCCAAGGGCCGGTACGTCCGTTTGCGTAGTATTCGATATTGTCCGCAATATCTCCTATAGCCTGCTGCGCTCCCTCTTCAATGAGTTCCGATCCCGCGCCTCTGCCCCATTGTTTTACGCCTGCAGCTGCCGCACTTTTGGCCAGCGCCAATTTACCTGCGTCAAGTATTTCTTTACGGGCTGCCGCATTCTTCAGTATGCTCTTTACGGCACTTTCTCCCCACGCCGCTTTTACCGGGCCGTATCCGACTTCCAATAATCCCATTTCAACGGCACCGCTTCCGATGCCGACAACTGTACTGTCAAATAATGCCCGTCCTCTGCTGTATTGGTTTTTCCCGTTTTCTTTGCGGCTCATGAGTTCCCAGTACCGAGCGGCAGCCGATTGGTTTTCAAATTGCTCAAACAGCCCTGTACGCATGCCCTGCGTGGCACCTGTAACGGCACCGCCTATCAGTATGGCCGCCCCGCCTACCCCTAAAGTTTCAGGAGCTGCCGCTGCCGCAAAAGGCGATACGGTTGCCATGCCTATTGCCGCTCCTTGGCTTGCCCGTTTCAACGCTCGTATTCCCTGTGTTCCCAGGACGGTAAGCTGCTGTACCGTATCATAAAATACCCGTTCCATACCTGTCTTCGGTTGGTTCTCTTGATATTCCTGCAGGCGCTGTGATATTTCGTCCACTGCCGGCCGGGATGCTTCCACGTCTCCTGTATTATATGCTTTCAATTGTGCATCCGTTAATTTCATTAAATCGGATCCGCTGTTAAATGCATCGGTAAACAGTTCTCCCGAATGTGCGACTGTATTAGATAACTGTTCAAAAAACGGCCGTGTGTCCGTAAGGTCCGGATGATTCTTGAGTGCAATTGCAGCCCCTACGGGATCGGCCTTGCGCATTTCCGCGATTTCCGGGTAGAGTGTGTCAATATTCCTTGCGCTGAACGGTTCTCCCGACATAAAGCTCCACTGGATAGCTTCATTATTCATCTGCCGTGCCCGTTCCAGCGCCGCCGGATTGTCCACTAAAAACTGCTCCGATACGCCGAGTGAATCGGATAGCTTCTTTGCATCCCGTAATGCCGTCTCTTCTGCGCCGAACATATTCCGGTAGATATCCATGGCGTCGTTTTTGACACGTTCAAACAGCGTGCCGCCGTTGTCGTTTTCTTGACGCCACTTTTGCCCTTCCGCATCGCTATGCTGTTGATTGATATTATACGGGATACCAAATTCTCCTCTGGCTTCTTTGTCATCAACAAGATTGCCGTTTTGTAAATCATTCAGCACGATTTGTAATCTATTTTTTCTTTCATCATTTGTTTCCATCATTTTATACCGTTCCTTTTCAACAAATCAGGGATCTCTGTCGCATATATGTCATCAAAGTCGCCATTTGATTTCCAGAAGCGAACATACACACCTTCGTCTGTTTTAATTACGTCATAGCTACTGTATCCCAATCGATATACTTCGGTATCGGATAATTTTAGCGGATCATCTGTAAACCATCCGTATCTAGCTGTCGCTCCTGTATCAACTTCCGTCGTTGCCGCTATGACCATTTCACGTATTTCGTCTGTAGACGGATTGCTTCCATTGTGCGTCGCCTTATATTGATTGAATTTTTCGCCGACGATAACGTCTAGAGCTTGTTTATTATTACTCCATGTTCCTGCTGTCCATCCTAATGCATCTCGATCGATATAATTGGATATATCGAAACTTTTACCGCTCTGGAATTCATGAAAATCAGTAAAGAGATCATTTAGTTGTGAATCGGTAAATGTGTATCCCGAATTTTGTATTACTTCGCTTAGGTCTGCTTCTGTTCTAATATTTCCCTGTCGGACCGCCGCTTTAATCGTATTGATTTTAAATACGTTAGCTTTAGACGCTTTAGCAACTTCGGCATCCGCTTTAGCTTTGATCGTCTTATCAATGTTAATCATATGAGTTCCTAATTCGCTGTGCCTTAATTCTTCATCGTCACCGATGATCCCCGCAAGTACCTGTCGTCTTTCCGTATCAGACGCATTGGGATTATTAATTTGCCAGTCATTGAACTGGTTTCTTGCCTGCTCTACTTTCGCTGCGATTCGTTCTTTTTCTTTAGCTTTATCTGTTGCGATTCTGCGGTCAATTTCGCTGTCAATACTTTCCATCATTGCGCTGTCCCATCTGGTTTTCTTGACCGCTTTCACGCTGCCGCCGGTCTTTATAATCCGCTGCGGTTCCATGCCTTCGATATGGTAATCCGACCCGTGTACCGTAAGACCGTTCGATCCGGACGAACTGCTGTTACCGTAAAATCCGCCGTTGCCGTCGTATATAACGACATGCCCGTCATCACCTTCCGATGTACGGTATACGATAAGATCGCCTGCCTGCAATTTGCTTGCGTCAAAATCTACGACATTGATGCCGCTGTTCCTTGCGTCTTGTACCATCGTCGGCACATAGTATACTTCGTTGTCCGCTTCGTTTTTTAAAAACGGGCTCCAATAGCTGCCGAATTTCCCTACAAATTCAGCGCAGCCGTTTTTTCCGTTGGCCATTTCTATTCCAATCAGCCCTGATTGTTCGGCTGCCATCTTCATGCCTGCCGCTACAAGATTGCCGCCGTGGCTTGCTGCATATGCTTTTGCTTTTTCTACTCGCTCAGTTACAGCCATATTACCTAAATAGGGTTTATCGAAGTCAAATTCCTGACCGTTATATATACCCGTCTTTTTACCTTCCAACCATCGCTTTCCGTTTTCTACGCCCCAATTCCATGCAACAACGGTAGCTTCTTCATTTCCGCCTAACTTATTTTTAAGTTCATTCCAATAGTACTGCGCATTTTTATCCTGCGCTTCCGGAGAATGATCACTTGGATCTACACCCGTTTTTGCGCTCACTTCTTCCCATGTACTTGGTAAAAACTGATACTTTCCAAAAGCGCCGCTACTTTCATTGTATGCGTTATAATCTCCGCTTCCGGCACTTTCTACAGCCGCATTCCCATCAAATAAGCTCCCGTCACTTTCGCTTGTGTACGACGTTGTTTCATTATGTTTTCTAATAAATTCCTTTTGTTTTTCCGCATCACCGGGGAACAGTTTTCGCGCTTCTTCAATCAGGTTTTCTATATCACTTTTCTGTTGTTTTCCCTCTACGGCGGCTTTTATATTTGCCAGTTCCGCGTCATTTACGTATTGGGAAGACTGCTCCAACAACGTCCTTGCTGTCTCAAATCCCGTTGCACTGTTATCGGCCGTAATAGCCGCTATATATTGGCTTAGGGCATTCGTATTGGCATCTTTTATTTTCTGTTCCAGATTTTCTTTGCCTATCCGATTCCCATACAAGCTGCTGATGACAGCCCTGTTTTTGGCATACATATCAAAGGCATTGGCTTCCGTACCTTGTTCTACCGCATTGTCTATGATTCCTTTCAGCCTTGTCGTACTCAATGTTGCCCGATGTTCCTCGCCTTTTGCATACTGGTATTTCATGACTACTCCCAGTTTGGTCAGGTTCGTATCATCGGCGATCTTCATAAAGGCGTCTTTTGCCTTTCTATAGTTCGGCAGGCTTGCCAATGTTTCTGCTCGCAGTTTTTCTTCCGCTTCCTGATACTGTTTCATGACGTCCAGTGCATTGACGTCTTCTTTTGTCAAAAGGCCCGTATCCGGATTATTCAGCAGGTTGTTCAGTCCCTGCTGGTATTTGTTCGATGCGTCTATGACGCCCATGGTTATTTGGTCTTCCATGTAGGCCTGTATCTGTTTCTGCGCTTCGCTCAGTCCGGCCTGCATAACCTGCGCCCCCGATGTATTGGCACCGTACGCATTGCCGTCGGATGATACTTGTACTTGGCCCTGGACGGTATTCGGATCTACTGCCCGGTTATTGGTTTTGATGATCATCTTATGTTCTCCCCGTTAGAATTTCCCCAGATACGCCATCGCGTATTTATTCGGTGCGGTACTGCTGAAGAGGTTGTTGGTAAACATGTTCGATGTCCCGCTTTGCGTACCTGTACTTCCCATACCGCCGTAGGTACGATTCAGGCCGTATATAGATGCCGCCGTGCCCAAGATAGTTCCCCAAAGGGCAGCTTTCTTTTGCCGTCGCATGTTTTCCGCCCCGGCCCGGTAGCTGTTGGCCTGGTTGGCATAATTAATCTCGTTCACTCGCTCCGACCAGATGTCATTACGCTGATTCTGCAGCAGTGTATTCGTGTCGTCGTAATACGCTCCGTATCCTGATGCCAACAGATCTACAGGAGACCCTGACAGCTGCAGTCCGCTTGCGCCCGCTTCCGCCGCTGCGTTACCTGCCGCCAGGCGCATACGGTCATTTAGTTTGGATTGTTTTTCCGCATACTGATTTGCTATCTGCTCTTGTTTGTATTGGCTGATACGCGCATTGTTTTCCGCTGCCTCAGCTTGCGTATTGTACACGGCCATTTGCGCGTTATATTGCTGTTTTTGCTGCTGGTATTGGCTTAGTCCCGACAGCACCTGCATGCCTATCAGTCCCGGCAGTCCACACATTATCATCACCTCTTATATCATAAATATTCTCCACGCCCGTCCTTGGCATTCCCTGGGCTCCCCGAAGTCAGCTCCCATATATTTCAGCCATCGTTTTGACTGTTCGTTACTGTCTAAGACGGTGTTCCACATAATATCGTATTTTTTCTTCCATTCGCTTAGGATTTCATGTCCCATCTGCACGAATTCTTTTTTGTACTTGTCGTACATATCATGCCTTGTTACGCACCATATAAGATGGCCCATCTCCCATACCGGGTACTTACTTACGCCCCACATAAAAACAGGCCCGTCTTTTGCATAGGCGATGTAGTTTTCCATATCCGGATCGACTGCAAATTTTTCCATGTTTGTGTCCGTCGCTTCTATTTCCAGCTTGTCCTGCGGCCGCAGTCTTTCCGTCAGCCACAGCACGTCCGGCAGCTCCGCCACGGTAATGGGTCTAACCGTTATATGCTCTTGCCATGCCGCCATCTATACTCACTTCCTTCATGATTGCGTTTAGTTTAAACGGGTACGGTTCGTCGCTTTTAATGCAGATATGGTTATGCGTATTCGCCCCGATACCGGATGACGGCATTGTCTGTGTCAAATCTCCCGTATACAGGGTATAGGCTTCGTCATATTTCAGCTCGTCCATCTTGTTAAAGTTCAGGCCGATATGACCGCCGTAGGTATTTTCTACCCGCAGTACGACGGTATTGACTTTGTGTACCCGGCCCTGCAGCGACCCTTCTTTCAGACTGAGTTCCATTCCCGGCTGTTCGATTTTTGTCATGTACGGCAGGCCCGCAATGATACGGGTATAGGTTTCGTCCAGTTCGATAACGCCGTCTTCCGGGACTATCTTATTTTCCTGCTGCACGCCGTCGCCTACGATATATACTTCTTTGCCCACCAGCTGTGGCAGGGATATCTGATTGCCGCTTCCCGTGACGTAGCAATCGACGTATTCGTCCGTATCGTCGTTCATTCGTTCGAAGTATTCTATGTACTGTTTCTTCTCGCCGTTTACGGTCCGTTCGACGATAGCGTACAGTTCGTCGTTTTCGTTGTGCGGAATGGATGTAATCCATTTGTATTTCCCGTCCGTCACCATATGTGACCAGGCAAATACGTTCTGCTCCCGGATAATCGTAAGGCAAAGCAGGACGCCGTCGTTTCTGACAAAGAACAAATTGGAATCCGGTTCCTGGCAATACGCCGAAGAGATGAGGGCATGATTCTTCACCAGATGCGTCGCCAGTATATCCAGCTCGTCGCCGTTATAGTTGTCCGATTCGTACTGGTATCCCAAGTCTCTGACTGTCGATCCTGATCGCTGTACGTGGATAATACGGTTCCCGATATGCTGCGGCAGGCATGCAGATGATCCTCGCATGGTCTGCGCCTTCGGTGTACATTTAGCCGGTGTAATAGCCGAATCGCCGCTGATAATCCATTCGTTGCCGCTCGTCAGGACAACCAAATCGTTGGACGGTATCAGGTGCCGTATCTGGTATCTGTTGCGGACGATAAGGTCCAGCTTAATTGCGCTGTCATCCGTTACGTTGCCGTCCGCTTTTTCTACGCTGAAGTTCGTATAATCTCCCGTACGGCTCATCCATATCGTATAGGGATTCTTTGCCGTGGCTGCCAGGCAAAACCGGTCCTGAAAGAAACCCGAATGTGACGGATAGCCATAGTAAGCGTTCCAATTCGAGAATGCAAAGTTTTCCGTCGCTTCCGTGCTGCCGAATTCTTTCGTGACGTAGCATTTGATTTGTGTCCCTGACAGGACTTCTTTAATTTTTGCCGTCCCTTCATGTGTGTACGGCAGCCGGGACAGGTCTACGGTCAGCTTGCTCTTGCTTGCTTCGTCATCGTTCCACATGGTCGCGACTACCCGCATCCAACATCCTTCCGTCTCCGCCCCTGATTCGGTATAGTTCTGGTCGTCGTTGGACGTATAGGTACGGTAGTCTTTCCAGTCGCTGCCGTTTGTCGATTTCTGCAGCTTTACTTCGCTGTGATGTGTACCGTGGGTTACAATCTTCCATTTATTACCCACGTAAATCGCTTCGCTCGTCTTGGTACTCGTCTCTTCGTAAAAGCTTATGGATACGGTCTTATTCGGCATA